>Ga0208789_1000215_pt1 | contig 70568 bp, 62 predicted proteins | sample Methanotroph_Enr_FD_187368 | JGI IMG/M metagenome (GOLD analysis project Ga0208789, IMG submission 187368) | Enriched soil microbial communities from Old Woman Creek wetland in Ohio, USA - Methanotroph_Enrichment_5 (SPAdes) (version 2) | ecosystem: Environmental > Terrestrial > Soil > Wetlands... | reverse complement strand
TCCTAAAGGAGCATTTTTAAGCTTCGGAGAAGCGTTATTATGGTAGAACTGTTCATAAATTATGTTCTTAGGAGCTCCGTTAGGAGCGAAATTATAATCAATACAAAAGTCAAGACGACTTCGATTAATTGCAGTTGAAATTCATATTTAAGAGCAATATTAAATGTTATTTTTATATTTTAGCAAGAAAAAGTTATCAACAGTTTGCAGTTTCGGAAAAAACATCTATTTTTGCACTCCCAAACTCCGAGATGGAATAATAATAACGCAAAATACACAAAGCAATGAAAAGGACATTCCAACCTTCTGTTAGAAAAAGAAAAAACAAACACGGATTCCGTGAAAGAATGGCAACAGCTAACGGACGCAGAGTATTAGCAGCCCGTCGTGCCAAAGGTAGAGCAAAACTTACAGTTGCAGATGAAGCACGTCACAAACACTAATCAATCTGCCAAAACAGTATAAAGAAAGTAAAGACTTCATGTAAGTTTTTACTTTTTTTGTTTTTATGCCCTTACGAAGCAATAAATTGATTATTTTTGGCATCAAATTTAAAATGCTTTTCGTAATGTTTATTTCACTGATAATCAAGATATATAATTACAATCGGCTATGGATATAAAAAAATTCTGGAAAGAAACTTTTGGTGGTTTTGTACTAAAAAACATGCTGATTGCAATCGGTATTATTGTGGCATTATCATGGATTGCTTTGATTGGTGCCGATTATTATACTCGTCATGGCGAAACGGAGGTAATTCCTGATTTGCGTGGAATGTATATTGAAGAGGCTCAGGTAGTGTTAGCCAAAAAAGGACTTTATCCGCAAGTGATTGACTCGGTTTATGTGCGTGGCAAAAAGCTGGGAACTATTATTTCGCAAACCCCAGGTCCTAATGCCAATGTAAAAACAAACCGTCCGGTTTATATCATCATCAACTCCCGCAATGTTAAGCAGGTGGCTTTACCCGAAATCAGCGATGTATCTTATCGTCAGGCAGATGCTATGTTGCAGTCTTTAGGCCTGAGCGTTTCAATGTGGAATATGCTCCGTCAGAATACAAAGATTTGGTTATAGAAGTAAAATACAAAGGCCGGAGTATTTTGCCCGGAACACGTGTACCTGAAGGAAGTTCGCTGGTATTGGTTGTCGGAAATGGGCTTAGTGAAGGTGCAGATGTAGAAGTACCGGCTTTGAAAGGAATGAGTATGGACGAAGCTACCCAGGAAGTGCAGACGGCATCATTCATTATTGGAGCCGTTGAATACGATGTTCCGCCGTCTGGAAATGAATCCGATTACATTATCTATCGTCAGCGCCCGGCTGCCGGGGGTTCGTTGCCAGCAGGAACAAGGATAGATGTGTATCTGACTACCGATAAAGCGCGCTTAAACGAAGTTTTCGAAGAAGAAAAAAAACCGGAAGAAACTGAAGAACAGTTTTTCTAAAACTCACTTAATCATCAACACGTGGCAGAAGATTTTTTGGACGAAATAGAAGAAGATGAATTGGATGAAGTAGGAGGGGGGCAGGAGCTTTTCGAGCATTTCAGGTTTGTGGTGGACAAAGGTAAAGCCATTTTACGCATCGATAAGTACCTGGTTAACTGCATGTCCAATACATCGCGCAACAGGATTCAGGAAGCCGCCGATGCCGGAAATATTCTGGTAAACGGTAAATCGGTAAAGTCTAATTACCGGGTCAAACCATTGGATGTAATTACCATTGTACTGGCTTACCCACCCAATGAATTCGAAATTATTCCGCAGGATATTCCACTCAACATTGTGTATGAGGATGACGATATTTTGCTCGTCAATAAGCAACCCGATTTGGTTGTGCATCCAGGGTTTGGGAATTTCGACGGAACATTGCTTAACGCTGTTGCCTGGCATATGAAAGACAATCCGGGTTTTGATGCCAACGATTCACGTATCGGTCTTGTACACCGTATCGATAAAGACACGTCCGGTTTAATCCTGATTGCCAAAACGGAAGAAGCAAAAACCTTGCTGGGCAAACAATTCTTTGATAAAACCACACAACGCCGTTACCACGCATTGGTTTGGGGAAATGTAAAGGAAAACGAAGGGACAATCATAGGTTCCCTGGCTCGCGATCCACGCGACCGCATGTTGTTTACCGTTTTCCCTGATGGAGAGAATCCAGCAGCTAAACACGCTGTAACGCATTATAAAGTCATTGAACGAATGGCTTATGTCACGTTGGTGGAATGCCGCCTGGAAACCGGCCGTACGCACCAGATCCGTGTTCACATGAAGCATATTGGCCACACGCTTTTCAACGATGAGCGATACGGAGGTCACGATATTTTACGGGGAACTACAGCTGCCAAATACAAACAATTCGTAAAAAATTGTTTTGAAATTTGCCCACGACAAGCTTTACATGCCAAAACACTTGGTTTTGTGCATCCGCGAACCGGTGAAATGATGCATTTCGAAAGTGAATTGCCGGATGATATGCAGCAGTTGATTGAAAAATGGCGGAATTATGCCAGGTTTTTGGATGAAGAATAGAATGTACTGACAATCATTTTAAAAGCATAATTTTATTTTTCGGCTGATTTTCAATTAAGAAAGTCAGCCGATTTTCATTTTATCAAACAAATTTTCAAGAAGTTTTGTTATGTAATCGCTTAGAATTGTCTACATTTGTACCACTAAACCATTAAGTTATGAACGTAACTGCACACATAGATAGTAGTACTCCAAAAGGGCGTAAAATACTGCGCGAATTAGAAAAAAATAAAAAGGTTGTTGTGATTGACAATCCAATGCCTGTTGGCGAGGATGGTCATCCCGTTAAGACCTATTCCACAGAAGAAGTTGAAAATATGGTTTGGGATAAGTTAAGTGATCATTACGGAGTGGATGTTCGTAAATTATGAAATTCAACATAGTATATTCCGAAGCAGCAAAAGAAGATATTATGGACTTAACAGATTTTATCTCAATTACCTGTAAAGCCCCAAAAACTTCTAAGGAATTTATGAAAGGACTTTTTAATAGGATTAAAAGTTTAGCACATTCGGCAGATTCCTACCCGCTTTATAATAGAAAATCGTTCATTCAATATGGTTTTAATGTCCGTCGGATAAACCATAAGAAAATGATAATCATTTATACAATTCATGGCGATATTGTTTTAATTCAACGAGTTATATCCAGTGGACTTGTTTTAGATGTTGAATAAATATTACAAGCAGAAATAAACCTAAAACGCAAATTGAATTTGTTCATTTGCGTTTTTTTAATGTATCAGATTATATCTTATCTTTGTAGCTTTACAAATTAGAGATCAGATTAATTACATTTAATTGATTTAGAATAATTTATATCAAATATACTAATTTAGTTCTCCGTCAGCTGACGGACTAGGGATCATTCATTATGAAAAAAAATATTGCTATCGTAGCGGGTGGAGATTCATCGGAAGTAGTAGTTTCGCTCAAAAGTGCAGCGGGACTGTATTCGTTTATGGACAAGGAGCGTTACAATATTTACATTGTGACAATAGTTGGAAAAACATGGCAGGTGGAATGGTCTGATTCAGAGAAAATTGCCATTGATAAAAACGATTTCAGTTTTACACGTAACGGCGAAAAAACCAACTTCGATTTTGCTTATATCACCATTCACGGTACACCGGGCGAGAACGGAATTCTTCAGGGATATTTCGAATTAATCGGGTTGCCATATTCATGCTGTGGTGTGTTGGCTGCTGCTATCACGTTCAATAAATTTACCTGCAACCAGTATTTGAGAGGCTTTGGGGTAAAGGTTTCGGAGTCGTTGGTACTACGTGACGGACAAACTGTTACTGACGAAGAAGTGGCTCAGAAAATCGGTTTTCCTTGCTTCGTGAAACCAAACGTGGGTGGAAGCAGTTTTGGTGTGACGAAAGTAAAAAGTATCGAGCAGGTGCAGCCGGCTATTGCGCTTGCATTTGCCGAAGGCGACGAAGTGATGATTGAAGCCTTCATGGCCGGAACTGAAATTACATGCGGTGTTTATAAAACTAAAAATAAAACGCAGGTATTACCTGTTACAGAAGTTGTTAGTGAAAACGAATTTTTCGATTACGACGCCAAATACAAAGGTCAGGTTCAGGAAATTACACCGGCCCGTATAAGCGATTCGCTAACTGAACGCGTTCAAAAACTCACATCTGCCATTTACGATATTCTGGGTTGCAAAGGCATTGTGCGCATTGATTATATTGTTTCCGAAGGCGATGTAATCAACTTGCTGGAAGTAAATACTACTCCGGGAATGACTGCTACCAGCTTTATTCCACAACAGGTAGCTGCTGCCGGACTGGATATTAAAGACGTGATGACTGAAATTATTGAAAACGAACTTTTGTAAACACTAAGGCACTAAGTACACAAAAGTCACTAAGTTTTTTGAGATACATTATTGACTATTTTACTAAGTGTTTCTTTGTGAACTTAGTGCCTTAGTGGTAAATTTAAATTATGAAAACATTCGACGAAATAACCGAACTGATAGCTTCTGAAATTGATCGGATCAATTGGAGCAAAGAACCCCGCGGGTTGTATGAACCGATTGGATATGTGCTTTCGATGGGTGGAAAACGAATCCGTCCGGCACTGGCGCTGATGGCTTGCAACTTATATTCGGACAATGTGCAACCGGCTGTGAATACCGCGCTTGGGTTGGAGATATTTCATAATTTTACCTTGTTGCACGACGACATTATGGACCGGGCTGATGTCCGTCGCGGCAAACCTACCGTGCATAAAAAATGGGATGATAATACCGCCATTCTTTCCGGTGATGTAATGCAAATTTCTTCCTATCAATTTGTTGCTCAAACACCCATACAATATTTAAAACCAGTATTGGATTTGTTTTCGCAGACGGCAGCCGAAATTTGCGAAGGCCAGCAATATGATGTGGACTTTGAAAACCGTGACGATGTAAAAGCAGAAGAATACCTGGAAATGATTCGACTGAAAACGGCCGTTTTACTGGGATGTGCGCTGAAGTGCGGCGCCTGGATTGGTGGGGCAGGAGAGGAGGATGCACAGAATTTGTATGACTTTGGTATCAACATTGGTTTGGCGTTCCAGTTGAAGGATGATTTGTTGGATGTATATGGCGACGAAGCCACGTTTGGGAAAAAAATTGGTGGCGACATACTTTGCAACAAAAAAACATACATGCTCATTCATGCACTTAAACTGGCAAAAGGTGATGATGCGATGGAATTGGAAAAATGGATCAAAACCTCTGATGAAAATCTGGCCGATGATAAAATTGAAGCTGTAACTTCGCTTTACAATAAACTTGGTATAAGGACCTTTTGCGAAGATAAGATGCGTGATTTTTATACAAAGGCCATCGCAAATATAGAAAAAGTGTCGGTTTCCGAGAATAAAAAGCAAGAATTGAGAAAATTAGCTGAAAAATTAATGTTTCGGAACGATTAATTTATTTATCTTTGTGGGCAAGAAACAATTTTCAATTTCTTAATTCTCAATTTTCAATTAAGAAAGATACTCTTCAATTGTGAATTGTAAAATTGTAAATTAATATGCCTTACCGACGACTCCCAAACACAGACCAGGCTCGTTTACGTGCATTGCGGACAGCCATCCAACAAGCGGACAAACAAAATTACGGCGAACAGGTTGTTGAATATAAAGTTATTCATGAAGCTAAAACGTACCTCAATGGTTTTGAAAAACAATTAACTCAATATCAGCAAACACTTGAAAGCCAGGTATTAGCAAACAAACGATACCAACAAATTGTACACAACGCCCGCTTATATATTTCCCATTTTATTCAGGTTTTTAATCTTTCGGTTATCCGTGGCGATATAAAAAAGGATCACAAGCTCTTTTACCAACTTGACCCTAACGTTCATACTGTGCCCGATTTGAGTACCGAGGCAGCTTTGATTCATTGGGGTAAATGTATTATAGATGGTGAAAATGAGCGTCTTAGGAATGGTGGCTTACCTATTTACAATCCAACTATTGCCAAAGTAAAGGTTCACTACGAAGTGTTTAAAGAGTATAAATCCACACAAAAGCTTCATCAAGGTGCTACTAACAGAAATTGGGAAGATCTGGTTAACCTGCGCCAAAAAGGAGACGAAATAATCCTGGAGATCTGGAATCAGGTGGAAGCAAAATACAAAGACGAAAAACCCTATTCCCGTTTAATAAAATGTCAGGCTTACGGGTTGATTTATTATTACCGGAAGGGAGAAAAAGAACTGACCAAAGCAGATGATTTGGTTGAATAAAAAAAGAGGCTTTTGCCTCTTTTTTTATTATAATATTGTTTCTGAAGGAGTTATTATTTTATCCATTTTTATATCATGTTTTGCTACAGGGATTGAATCTAACAACTGAAAATCAAATCCTACGCCAATTTTTACCGGTTTAAATTTTTTGAAAAATCGGTCGTAATATCCTTTTCCGCGCCCCAAGCGGTTCTTTTCACGGTCGAAAGCTATTCCCGGAACAATCACCAGATCAATCTTTCCATCATAACTTTTCGCTAAATCCGGTTCCCAAATACCCAGTGATTTTTGAATAAGTTTTCCTTCCGGAGAATAATGTTTCAATACCATTCTTTCACCATCAATGGACGGCAGGAATAGTTGTTTTTGTGTACACCAGTTTGCAATAATAGCTTGCGTGGGCAGTTCATCGGGTGTAGACCAATACATTAAGATTGAATCTGCCGCTTTAAACTCAGGCAGGACTTCAATTTTTTCAAAAACAGCTTTTGCTTCGGCTTGTTTCTGTTCGACGGTCAAAGTTTTCTTTAATGAGCGGATTTCTTGCCTGATTTGCTTTTTCTCAGCAATAATTGTTGCGGGCTTCTTTGAAAAAAGTGATAATATTTCATTGATCAGATGATTCATTTTCAGAGGAGAATTTGACAAAATTCAAGTTTGGGTATTGTTTTTTTGTTTGACAAAATTATACAATCTATCAGATAAATAGCAAGTATAAATTTTTTTTAATTCAAAATGGAAATATTTTTCAAAGATGTTTGTTAATCTACAATATATTCATAACTTTGTTAACTGAATGTAATTGGTTGTTTTCGACCATTTTCTGCTTTTTATCACCATATATCTATTGATAAATATGAAAAAAATCGGTTTAGTGTTGATTTTACTTCTCCTTAATGAGCTCATTTTTGCTCAGATTTCCGCTATTATACCCACTTCAACTTCTATTGCAAACACTTCGGTAGCCGATACTAAAAATTGGATGGCGTTCGATAACCCATCCATGTTAGGTTATGTTGATAATTCGGAAATAGGAACGCAATTTGAAAACCGATATTTGATTTCGGAGCTTTCTACCAAAAGCCTACAGGTGGGAATACCTACAAAACTTCTGAATGCGGGTCTTTCATTCTCTCACTTTGGCTATTCGCTGTATCACGAAATGATGGTGGGGCTGGGATTTGCGAGGAATTTCTCCGATAAATTCGCAATAGGCCTGCAATTCAACTACTACACTGTTTTTTTCGCGGCTTCGAATTCGTATCGTGGAGCTTTTCTGCCTCAAATTGGATTGTCGGCAAAGTTATCGCCGAATTTCAGTCTGGGCTTTCACTCATTTAACCCATTTCAGACCAATATGAAAACTGAGTTTGCAACCAAACGTCTGCCGTCTGTTTTCAGCTTGGGTACAGAATATTTTTTCTCGCCGGAACTGGCCTGGCGGACGCAAATTGACAAGGAGGTGAGCAGTAATTATCGTTTTGCAACCGGTTTTGAATACCAAATGCTGCAACAATTATCCGTGAAAATGGGAGCTTACGTTTCCGATTATTTAGTGCCTTGCCTTGGGTTTGGATTTAATGGCGGTAAAGTTGGCGTGAATCTGAATTGCGAACTGCATCCGTTGCTTGGGTTAAATACACTTGCAGCCATCAAATACCGGTTTATTTCCCGCTGATGAATCGATTCCTTGTTTATATAATCGTGCTTCTGCTAAGCTCTTATTCTGTAAGTGCACAGGATGCTACAGCCACAACCGAACAGTTAATTGCCGATATTTTTGAGCAATATACGGCTGAAAGTGAGGAAACTATCGATTATGACTCGTTTTTTGAAGATTTAATGTTTTGTGCGCAGAATCCGATTAACCTGAATCAGGCAACGCGGGAACAACTGGAAAAGTTGCCATTTTTGTCAGATATTCAGATTGAGAACATCATTTCCTATGTATATAAATCCGGTTCGATGCAAACCATTTACGAACTTCAGTTGGTGGAAGGGCTTGATATGACCGATATCCGGCGCATGTTACCTTTTGTAAACGCAGGGGAAGCAATTGACCAATCGAAGAAAATTTATTGGCAGGATTTGCTGAAATATGGAAAAAATGAATTGTTTTTGCGTTTGGATAAAGGACTTGAAACAAAGGAGGGTTATCAGTTTTTGCCGGAGGAAGATCCCAATTCGGCCGAAACCAACTCGAAGAATTATTTGGGAAATAGCCTTTATCATTCGCTGAGGTATAAATTTCATTTCAAGGACCGGATTCAGTTTGGTTTCACGGCTGAGAAAGATGCGGGCGAGCAAATTTGGGGGAAGACGCACAAAGGTTATGATTTTTATTCAGCCCATGCCCAATTAAATAATTTTGGAAAATTCAAAACGATAGTGCTTGGAGATTTTCGGGCTAATTTCGGCCAAGGATTGGTGCTGCATCCTGAATTTGGCATGGGCAAATCGTCGTATGTCCTTAATGTTACGCCACATAATTCGGGGTTGAAGAAATTCAGTTCTACCGACGAAAGCAATTTCTTCCGGGGTGGAGGGGCAACAGTCCGGCTTGGGAAATTTGATTTGTCTGCTTTTTATTCCAATAAAATGATTGATGGCGATACGCTGAACGGAACTTTTGGAAGTATTATTAAAACCGGATATCACCGAACGTTGGCAGAAATGAGTAAAAAACATACGGTGAATCAGCAAATTGTGGGTGGAAACCTGACGTTTACTTTTTCTAATTTTCAACTTGGGTTTACAGCGGTTCATACACAGTTGGATAACCGGTTGGAACCGGATAAAACGGTTTACAACTATTTCTATTTCTCGGGCGATAAACAAACTACCGCCGGAATTCATTACCGGATGCGTTTGAAAAAACTCAATATATTCGGTGAAACGGCTATGGCTGACAACGGTTCAATGGCCACTATCAATGGCTTTTCGTTCAGTCCGTTGTCGCAAGTGAGTTTGGTGGCCCTGCACCGGTATTATTCGCCTGAGTATGACACGTTTTATGCTTCCTCGTTTTCAGAAACATCGCGGATAAATAATGAAAGCGGCTTTTATTTGGGAGCCGAAGTCCGTCCGTTCCGGAAATGGAAACTGGCTGCGTATGCCGACAGTTACCGTTTTGCGTGGCCAAAATACGGTATCGATGCACCTTCCATTGGCAAAGATTATTTGTTTCAGGCGGATTTTGCCCCGAAACGGAATATTGCCATGTTTTGGCGGTTCAAGTTTGAAGAAAAGCAAACCAATCTTTCCACTACCGGTGCTGTGATGCCCGTGGTTGTGCCGCTTCAAAAAACCTCCTTGCGGTATCAGTTGAACTATTCATACGGGAACTTCAGTTTTAAAAATGTGTTGGAAGGAAATCTGTCGCGGCAGGGCGATGCCAGTTGGACGTATGGAGTTATAGCCTCGCAGGATGTCAGTTACGCTTTCCAAACCCTTCCGCTGAAAATTGATTTCCGCTATCAGTTTTTCGATGCAGTGGATTACGAAAACCGGTTTTATTCTTATGAAAAGGATGTGCTTTACGCTTTTTCCATTCCTATGTATTTTGGCCTTGGCAACCGTTATTACCTGAATTTGAAATATGAGCTAAACAGAAACCTGTCACTTTGGTTCAAAATTGCCCAAACTGTGTATGCCGACGATCGCGAGTCGTTAAGCAGCGGAAATGAAACTATCCCGGGCAACAGAAAAACGGATATGAGGTTATTGCTGAAGTGGGAGTTTTGACGAACTTCTTGATTCAATTCTTGTTTTCTGTTTATAAATGGATTATATTTGCAACTGAAACAAATGAACTAAAGCTATGACTTACAATGTAAAAATAGATGGTAGTACACCTACTGGCAAAAAGATTATAAAAGACTTGCGTCGTCATCCTAAAACGGTTAAGTTTGAAAATCCTGCCGAAACAGGTGTTGTTCCTGAAGGCTATATGACCGGGGAAGAGTTTTGGGGATCGGTTAAACAAGAACTCGAAACTTATTACAAAGAAAATGGTCTATTATAACTCGCAATCAAAGAATGATTTACTGAAAATATTCTATGGGTTAGCGAATTGGCCAAAGCATCCATTGGGATTTGAAATGGCATCTGATTATTTGTTAGATTTAGAAGCAATTTGCAACAAATTGGACAAAACGATTTACCATTCTCCCGTTGTGTTTCTTCAACATAAGCAATTCGGAAGCTTTGTTCACCGCTATCGCCGGAATAAGAATACCACATGGTACATTATTTATAACAAAGACGAATACAAGAACATCTTTATTCAACGAATTATATCCAATCATCTTACAGAAAACGCAGATCGATAATTTTTGGTTTGCGTTTTTTTATGTGTAAAGATCTGCTTTGCTTTTTCAGCGTAGTGGCGTGACGTTACTTTGAACGAGGAAGTATATTTTCATGATGCAGAAAAACAGTATTCAACAAGAATTTGTTATGTATTTTTAATCTGATAACAATTGGACTAAAAGACCGGATATTCCCTTGATTTTTACCTTCGAAAATGATGTTTTTATTATATAGTTTGACATACTCTCAAATATTTACGTAAAACTGCCATCTCTGGATTGCAATTTTAGAAAATTGCCGTATCTTTGCACCGTTTTTCAGCCCGAAGATAACTGCCTCTCGCCGAATAGACTAGTATACACTACATATCTTAATAAAATGGATTTATTAGAAAAAATTATGGCGCGTGCCAAGGCAAATTTACAACGTATTGTTTTGCCAGAAGGTACCGAAATCCGCACATTGAAAGCGGCGGATATTATTTTAAAAGAAAAAGCTGCCAAGTTGATTCTGATTGGTAATGAAGCTGAAATAAAGAAACTGGCTGCTGAAAACAACCTGACCAGTATTGCCGAAGCTACGATTGTAGATCCGGAAACAGACGCAAAAATGACTGATTATGCCAATTTACTTTTCGAAATTCGCAAAAGCAAGGGAATGACAATTGAGGAGGCAGCTAAACTGGCTAAAGATCCGTTGTACCTGGGCTGTTTAATGATTAAAAACGGTGATGCTGATGGTGAATTGGCGGGAGCTCAAAATACTACCGGAAATGTACTTCGTCCGGCTTTCCAGATTGTGAAAACATTGCCGGGAATCAAAGTGGTTTCGGGAGCATTGATTATGTTTACGCCTACTACCCAGTATGGCGAAAACGGGATGTTGGTGTTTGCCGACTGTGCTGTAAATCCAAATCCGAACGCAGAAGAACTGGCTCAGATTGCCGTTTGTACGGCTGATACTGCCCGTGTAATTTGCGGATACGAACCACGTGTGGCTATGTTGAGCTTTTCGTCGAAAGGAAGCGCTAAGCACGAATTGGTGGACAAGGTGGTGGAAGCTACCCGCATTGCCAAAGAAATGGCTCCTGAATTGATGATTGATGGTGAATTGCAAGCCGATGCAGCACTGGTTCCTGAAATCGGTCAAAGCAAAGCACCGGGAAGCAAAATTGCCGGACATGCCAACGTATTGGTGTTCCCCGATTTACAATCCGGAAATATCGGTTACAAAATGGTGGAACGTTTCTCGGGAGCGCAGGCTGTAGGGCCAATTTTACAGGGAATGGCTGCACCAATCAACGACCTTTCGCGTGGTTGCTCGGTGGATGATATTGTGCGGATGATTACCATTACGGCAAATCAGGCAATGAAATAAAAGCAGCAAGTGGTAAACATCAGGCACCGAATACTTACCGCTAACTGCTTACCTCTTACTTCTAAAAAAATTTAAATAAAATATTATGGCAGAAGAAATTATTGAAGCAATTGAACGCTACGGATTAAGCAAACGTAACCGTAAACGGACGTTGTTTTCGCGTATTGGCGTGGTTGGCTGCGGTAAAGAAGGGAGCGTAATTGCTACTACAGCAGCCCTGAAAGGTATGGAGGTTGTGTTTTTCGAACCAAGCGAGGAAAGAATTGCCAATGCTTATTCTCGTATTGAAGAAAAACTTGACAAGAAAATAGAAAACTGGGGGTTGACCCAGAATGAGAAAAAGGCAATTATAGGTCGCATACAAGGAACTTCAGCTTACGAAGATTTCAATGGGTGCGACTTTGTTATTGAAGCCATTCGTTACGATGATAATACCGGAGAACGTCGTGTGCAGCAACGCAAGGAAGTTTTCAGAAAACTCGAATCTGTTTTGTCTGAAAAAGCCATTATAGCTTCCAATGTTTCCACGGTTGTTGTTACTGAGCTTGCTTCAGAAATGGAACATCAGGAGCGTTGCATTGGCTTGCATTTCCTTTCGAATATACCCGACTCACAGATTATTGAAATTGTACGCGGCTTAAATACTTCGGACGAAACATTTGAAAAAGTTTGTCTTTTTGCCCGTTTAATCAATCACGACTATGTGCCGGTGATGGAATCATCAGGTTTGATTAGTATCCGTTTGTTCCTGATTCAGTTAAACGAAGCTTGTTCTATCCTGATGGAAGGAATTGCTTCGGTTGGGGATATTGACCGCGTATTGACAGTTGGATTTGGCCACCGCCAGGGGGTTTTCCGTACTGCCGACCAAATGGGAATTGAAAAAATTGTGAAGTTGCTTGAGAATTTGTACGAAGAATATGGTCATGTAAAATACAAGCCGTCGCCTATTTTGCTTCGTTTGTGGCGAGCAAAACATTTTGGTGTAAGCCGTGGAAAAGGTTTTTATACATACGACGATGCTGGTAATATGATTAAATAAGCGAAAGGAAAAGGTAATGAAGGTATTAGTTTTAAATTGTGGTAGTTCGTCGATTAAATACAAGTTGCTGGATATGGAAAAAAATCTGGAACTTGGATCGGGAGCTGTTGAAAAGATTGGAATGAAAGGCTCTTTCCTGAAACATACAAGACCCGATGGAAAAAAGGTTATGTTGCGAGGAGAAATCCTGGAGCATCAGATCGGGATTGAATATATTTTAGGGATTCTTACCAGTGAAAAACATGGATGTATTAAGTCTTTGGAAGAAATTGGCGGGGTAGGTCACCGGGTAGTTCATGGAGGCGAAAAATTCAATTCAAGTGTACTCATTACAGACGAAGTTATCCAAAAACTAGTTGAATGCATTGACATAGCTCCTCTGCATAATCCACCCAATTTAGCCGGTATCCGTGCTATTTCCGAACTTATGCCTTCTACGCCCCAGGTTGGTGTATTCGATACAGCTTTCCACCAGACCATGCCGGACTACGCTTATATGTACGGAATTCCTTATTCGTTGTACACAAAATATGGTATTCGTCGATACGGTTTCCATGGAACAAGCCACCGGTATGTATCCAAAAAGGCTGCTGAATTCCTGGGGCTGGATTATTATAACTCAAAGATTATTACTGCCCATATTGGTAACGGTGTGTCGGTAACGGCAATAGAAAACGGAAAATCAATAGATACTTCGATGGGTTTCACCCCGATTGAAGGAACCATGATGGGAACCCGTTCGGGTGATGTGGATTTGGGTGTGGTAACATTCCTCATGGAAAAAGAAATGATTGGAGCATCGGCGGTTTCCACATTGTTTAATAAACATAGCGGAATGCTTGGAATTTCGGGTGTTTCGTCCGACATGCGCGATATTGACAAAGCGGTGAATGAAGGCAACGACAGGGCCCGTTTGGCCCGTGAAATGTACGTGTACCGTCTGCGCAAGTATATTGGTGCTTTTGCTGCTGCAATGGGTGGAACCGATGCTATTATATTTACCGGTGGTATTGGCGAAAACCATGTTTTTACCCGTCGTTATATTTGTGAGGGACTTGAATTTATGGGTGTAAAAATTGATTATGACCTGAATGCCGTTTCCCAAGGTGTAGCTGTGAAGCTGAGCACCGAAGATTCTCATGTAAAAGTCGCTGTTATCCCTACTGACGAGGAATTTATGATTGCTTCCGATACAATTGGAATATTAAAGAATCGGGGAAACTGATTCTAACCAAATCACAGTCAGAGCCTAAACCTAAGTACTTTTGTTTTTTATAATATAGAAATTAATTGCCTCTAACCTGGGCAGTATAATTATCAGATTTAATTTTCTATATTTGTAAATAAATGACATTTATAGACTATAAATTTACCCCCTAATTTACAGGAAATAATTCTAATACTAGAATCATAAAATATGAAAATACTTGTTTTGAACTGTGGAAGTTCATCTATAAAGTACAAACTGCTTGATATGCAGACCAACGAAGAACTGGGCTCGGGTGCTGTTGAGAAAATTGGCATGAAAGGCTCCTTTCTGAAGCATACGCGCAGAGACGGCCAAAAGGTGTTGCTTAAAGGAGAAATCCTGGAACACCAGCTTGGTATTGAATATATTCTGGGCGTGCTGTCGAGTGCCAAACATGGCTGTGTTGAATCGTTGGAAGAAATTAATGCCGTTGGCCACCGGGTAGTTCATGGTGGCGAAAAATTCAATTCCAGCGTGTTGATTACCGACGAAGTGATTCAGAAAATCACTGAATGTATTGACATTGCACCACTTCATAACCCGCCAAATTTAGCCGGCATCCGTGCCATTTCCGAGATGTTGCCTGCGGTGCCGCAGGTTGGAGTTTTCGATACTGCATTCCACCAAACTATGCCGGATTACGCCTATATGTACGGTATTCCGTATTCCCTGTACAACAAATACGGTATCCGTCGTTACGGTTTCCATGGAACGAGCCACCGGTATGTATCCCGCCGTGCTGCTAAGTTCCTTGGGCTCGACTACAACAATTCCCGTATTATCACTGCCCATTTGGGCAATGGAGCTTCAATTTGTGCCATTAAGGATGGAATTTCGGTTGATACATCGATGGGATTCACACCTATTGAAGGGTTAATGATGGGAACACGCTCGGGCGATGTGGACCTGGGTGTGGTTACTTTTCTGATGGAAAAGGAAATGATTGGTTCGGCATCGGTTTCCACGTTGTTCAATAAACATAGCGGTGTGCTGGGTGTGTCGGGTGTGTCGTCGGACATGCGTGATGTAGATAAAGCCAAACAGGAAGGAAACGAACGTGCCCGCCTGGCGTGGGACATGTACGAATATAAGGTTATGAAATACATTTCGGCTTATGCAGGTGTTTTGGGAGGCGTGGATGCTATTGTGTTTACCGGCGGGGTTGGAGAGAACCAAACCGAAACGCGCGAATATATTTGCAAGCAACTGGCTTACCTGGGAGTAAAGGTGGACTTTGACCTGAATAAGGCTACACGCAGCAAAGAAATGCTTCTGAGCACGCCCGAATCAAGCGTAAAAATATGCGTAATTCCTACCGACGAAGAATTTATGATTGCCTCGGATACGCTGACAATTCTGGAAGAGAAATGATTGAATGTTTGATAATTTGAAAAACGCCTGAACGATAAGCTGTTCAGGCGTTTTTTTGTGGTTAAAAAAGCATTGTACGGGAAGTTTCATTCCGTTTTTATTTCTGTAAAATAATCTTAGCCGTTTCCAGTCGTTTTCCGTCTTGGAGATGAATTATATACAGCCCATTTGCAAGTTCTTTACCCGAATTTGTTTTTCCATTCCAAATAAATGAAACAGGATTGTTGCTTTTGTTGGTTAAGGTATAAACCCGCTGTCCAGCTGAATTCATTATCACTAAGCAAGCGTCGCCGGAAGTCGGTTTGAAGCTTATCTGAACGGATTGCGAGAAAGGATTTGGATAGACAGAAAGTTTTAATCCGTTATTTTGAAGCTCATTTATTCCCGTTGTGCTGTTTGTCACTTTGGCCAATCGATACACTTCACTGCCGGCTAGCAGAAAACCACCCAAGCCAAAGTCTTCGAAATCGGGCATTTTATCATACGATAAAGGTTGTCCGTCGGCAGGTTTACTTCCGGCGGATTGTACCCAGCCCAGACTGCCATTAGTATGAAGCGCGTCAGCTACCAATCCGTTCCATGCTTTCACCACATAGGGGTAATAAGTGGCCGAATCGAGCAGGTTGTGATTGATTCCCCAGGCCAGTCCGTAGGTGAAAAATACGGTTCCGGAAGTTTCTTTGCCGCCGTAATCGTTCGGATCTCCCAAGTTTACGTTCCAGAAGCCATCAGTACGCTGAATACGTACCAGTTTTCCGGCCATTTGCCTGAATGTGGCGACGTATTCGTCACGATGAGGTGCAATTGCAGGCAGCACGTCGAGCGTGCGTGTAAGCGCGGCAAAAACCCAGCCATTGCCGCGCGACCAATAAACAGACAGGCCGTTTGGACTGGTTTTGGGTGGAAGGTATACACTGTCGCGATACCACAGCGAATCGGCGGCATTATAAAGCCCGACACCCTTTGCCTGATTCTTGGTATAGTTGTACAAATCGTACATCTTTTCGAAGTACTTGTTGTCGTTTTTTATTACTCCGAATTTTGTAAAAACGGGCATGGCCATATGCATGGCATCAATCCACCACCAGTCGTTTACTTTGGTAGAATTTACCATAGCATCGATACTGGTTTGGGCGGTAACAATCCGTTCGGTTTTGGTTGGATCGAGCTGGAAAAGCTCCAGGTAAGTCTGAAAACAACACTGATTATCTGCAATACGCGTGGCTACCGTTCCAGTATAAGTTGGTTGCCATTTATGAAATGTTCCCCAGTCTACAGCGTATTTCAGCAACGTGGCATCCTGGGTCAGGTAATAGAGTTGCATCAACCCTTCGTAATACGTTCCGCGTGTCCAGAGATTGCTTGGCCGGGTTTTATTGGTAACTATCGTTTTGGTGGGATCGAGCCACTTGTTCATGAAATAGGCATTAGCCAGTTTCATTTTGTCCAATACCTGTTGTTTGGTGGGAAGGGTCTGAGCTTGAGCAAAACTCAATAAGCTGCAAGCCACGGTTGCTATCAAAATATGTTTCTTCATGCGGATATGACTGCTTGTTTTATAGAAATTACGCGTTACAAAAGGAATTGCAACGCGTAATTTAATTAAGTATGTATTTGTTTTACTTGATGAATTTAAATACTTTCATATTTTCGGTTTGAACCAGATAAACTCCTTTTGACATCGATTGTGTATCGATCGTTTTATCATTCGAAGTCCCGACTTTAATACCGGCAGCGTTGTAAATAACAATTGATTTCTGTTCAGGGTTATTTATCAAACCATTGCTGTAGAAAATTGAATTTTTTTCATTTAGATTGTTCAAACTTGTAACAGGGTAAGAGTATTTCGCGTTTGAATTCAATAAATAAGCAGCTGCGTTTTTAAGAACGTTTGTACTGTTGCTATTCAGGTAATTATAATTATTGTTTTCACTACCTAAAGCTACCATAATAAATTTTGCGGCGATATTATCTTGAATTTCATGTATTTGTATACCCGTGGTGTTTACAGTTGCAATGGTTTGGGAAGTCATGCCGCTTAGTGTTGCTAGATCACTGGCATATTGAATGGCATTGGCATTAGTTGCAGGTAAGTTGTCGAAAAATGAAAGAGTCGTTCCTGTGAAGTTTACATTCGTAAAAATGGGGTGCGATTGTAAAATGGTTTGTACCTCAGCACTTGCTACACCAGCAGCAGCATTGGCAGGGGCAGCAGTTGACCAGGACCATCTGCCTGAATTGTAGAAAAATGATTTAAGATTTAATACCGGTTTAACTCCTACCAAGGCTTTGGTTGCAACTGCTGTAGCATTTGTACCACTTACATTTGAGTGTAAAACAATTAAATCGTAATTTGCATAAAATGCATTAATGTCAGCTGGAGCTGTAGCAGTTGCAGTCAGGAAGTTGACGTAATAATCGCTAAATGCCGAAAGCAGAAGGTTGTCATACGATTCAGCTTTACCGTTCAAGGTAAGCATACCAATATTCTTTTTAGTTGAAATAGATGGTGTGATGGTATATACTTTAGTGCTTAAATCCTGTGCTGTTACAGTAATGGTTTGTGTGTTATTTGCCAGGAAATCGTAATTTGTTCCTGATGTAAAGTTTGCCGAACAGGTGGTGCCACTCAACGTATAAACAACCGGCCAATTACCTAAGGCACCGGTGAAACTTGGAAAATCGCAACTGATAGTGCCAGCTGCTTCGTTTATGGCAGCTGCTTTGCCGTTAATGGTCAAAGAAGTGATTGCTTTGTCGGTATCAGGGGTTGATTTAGTGGTAATATTTGTGGTGTAATTGTTTGTAGTGGTGTTATCTGTTACGGCATAAATGATTGATCCTGTCGTGAAATTTTGAGCACCAGCCGGGGTATAGCCAGTAGCTGAGCTTATTGTAACTTCAGGGGTAACTGCACTTATATCTGTTCCGTAGGGCATTTGTAAGGTAATAGTTTTTGCGGCTTGATCAATTACTGCGGGTGTACCATTTATTTTGAAAGCCGAAATAGTTGGAGTTTTAGCGGTATAAGAAAATGTAAAGAAAGATGTCCATGCACTACTGCTATTGAGTCCCTGAACAATAATTTTTACCGGTGTTTCAGAGTTAACAGCTACTTCATAATCTTTACAGGCACCTGTGCCGTCCAATGTTGTTGATGTGCCATCGTTTATAGTGTAAGTTAACCCACGTGTTAAAGCAATATTGGCTGAAATAGTCATTTTATCACACTTCGCAAGATAGAATGTAATTGTACGACCCAATTTTATATCAAACGTTGCTGTTGCAGTTCCACATTTCCCGGAAGTCCCACTGGCTCCAAAGTTTACTACTGAAATCCATCTTTCTGCTTGTGCCTTGTTTTTTTCAGCAGTTAAAGCTGCATAATCCAGAGTAATTGTTCCACTAACTGTTGTTAGATCGAAGTTGATTTCGGCTTTTGCCGGAGAGGTGAAAAGAGATAACAACATAATTATCCCTAAAAAAGTAATTTTTTTCATGGTAATAAATGATTAGTAGATGATTAATAAAAGGTTATTGAAAATAGCCGGAGCAATTTCACTGCCAAAGATAGGTGGTTAGTAATGTCAAAAAATGAGCGATTTGACTGATGTTATCTGCTTTTTGATATAAATGTAAAAAAGAGATGTGGAAAGGTGGTTGGAGAAATAAGAAAAGACCCGGGGTAACCGGGTCTTTCAAAGCTAATTTTTATCGCATCCGTTCTAACCGTGCTGCGTCCAACCTGAGCAAAATAAACAGCAAAATGGTAAAACCCCAGAGTGAGGAACCTCCATAGCTGAAAAAAGGCAAAGGAATGCCTATTACAGGCATAATACCGAGTACCATGCCTACATTGATGGTGAGATGGAAAAAGAATATGCTGGCCACACAGTACGCGTAGATGCGATTAAAAGTTTCGCGTTGCCGTTCGGCAATGCGCAAAAGCCGCATCAAAAAGAGCCAGTACACAAAAAGTACCAGTGTCGATCCCCAGAACCCATGTTCTTCGCCTACGGTGCAGAAAATGAAATCGGTATCCTGTTCGGGCACATATTTCAGTTTGGTCTGTGTTCCGTTAAGGAAGCCTTTTCCCCAGAGTCCACCCGAGCCAATGGCAATTTTCGATTGGTTCACGTTGTATCCTGCACCGGTAAGGTCATCTTCCATGTTGAGCAACACTTTGATACGAATTTGCTGGTGGGGTTGCAGAACCTTTTCGAAAAGGTAATCGGACGAGAAACAAAACAACACTGAACCAATGGAAAAAATTACCAGAAACCAGTATTTCTTATAACGGTTTATGAGTTCTACAAATATCCAGTAAATACACGATCCAACTATTACAGCTATGGAAATATAATTATAGTTTATATGAAACCAAATGTTTAAAACGTATGATATTATTGCAACAACTGCTGTTCCGATTAACAAGAAAACAGCTTCTTTCCGGTTCCGCCCAAAGAAAATGGCATAGCAGACCTGAATAAGCAGAATTATAAACATGGCAGCCACAAAGCCCAATGTTCCCCTGTCGACCTGAATGGGAATATTGCTAAACCGGATGACAACCACAAAAAGTACAATGGCAAAGGTTCCCAGCAGCAGAACAATTCCATTCATTCCCTCGCGGTAAAGCATAAGCAAAAATGCTACGAAAACAAGAGCCGAACCGGTTTCGTGCTGAAGAACAATAAGTCCGAAAGGAACCATGATAAATATGGCCATGGGAATCAGGTCGCGCCATGTTTTAAGTTTGTAATTATACGAACTCATAAACTTGGAAAGTGCCAGAGCGGTTGCTATTTTTGCCAGTTCGGCCGGTTGAAAACGGACTGGCCCGAGAACGATCCAGGAGCGGGACCCTTTAATATCGGGGACTATAGAGCTGGGAGCTATAATGGTGAAAATAAGCAGTAAAATGGCTGCTGCATATATAAAATAAGCAAAGAAATCATACATACGGGAATCGACCAGCAGCAACATACCACCCAACGCAAAAGCAGTCAGAATCCAGATAAACTGCGAACCTGCACGCTGGCTAAAATCGAAAACACTCGCTTGGTCAAAGTCGTAACTGGCACCGTAGATGCTTATCCAACCCATGATAACCATGACAACGTAATAAAATATGGTTGTCCAGTCGAGTGCATATTTAATACTAACGTTCTTGGACATTGGTGTTTGTTACAGTACTGGTTGTTTTTTCTAGTAATTCTATTCGTTCAATTTTACCCTTCAGGTATAGTTCAGCCATCAGGCTAAAGAGTGGAGCAGCATAGGTAGAACCAAATCCGGCATTTTCGACTACAATGGCGATGGCAATTTTCGGATTTTCGCGGGGTGCAAAGCCTACAAAGAAGGCATGGTCTTTTCCACGGCTATTTTGTACTGTACCTGTTTTTCCGCACATGCTTATATCAGGAAGCCTGCTTCCACGGGCCGTTCCATATTCAAACACCCGCCACATCCCTTCGTTTACTATCGGGAAGTATTTTTTATCCACCTTGCAATGATGAACTTTCTTCAGCATCGTATCGCTTTTTACCAAATGAGGCGTTATATAATATCCCTCGTTTGCAATTACGGCCATCGAAGTAGCCAACTGGAGCGGAGTTGCCAGCACCTCGCCCTGCCCAATAGAATTTGAACGAATGGTAATAGCCCGCCAGCCTTTTTCGGAACGGTACACCTTGTTGTAAAATTTCTGGGTAGGAATATATCCACGGGATTGTTCGTAAATGTCGCCATCGGTAAACTTTTCACCCAGTCCGAAACTTTTCATCTGATCCACCCAATCATCATAGGTAGTTCTGAAGAGAAGATTTCTTTCACCGTACCCGTTTTTTTCTATGGTTGAGCGGAATGCGTTCCAGAAGTAAGGATTGCAACTTTGTTCAATAGCGCTAAGCAGGCTCACCGGTGACCCGTGATGGTGCGTGCATCTCACGGGCGATGAGCCGGGTCCGTTACAGGCAAAAAGTGTATGGTCGGATATTCCGCCCATTTGCTGGCAAACGAGTGCCTGAAGCGTTTTAAAAGATGATCCGGGTGAATACTGCCCTTGTGTGGCACGGTTCATTAACGGTTTGGTGGGATCGTGCAATAAATCATTGTAGTTTTTCGACCGCTGGCGACCCACCAGCAATGCCGGATTGAATGTAGGGTTGGAGGCCATGGCCAGTATTTCACCTGTTTTAGGCTCAATGGCCACAATACTGCCTACCTTTCCTTTCAATAACTTTTCGGCTAGAATCTGAAGCTCTACATCCAGTGTCAGCGTTAGATTCTTTCCTGCTTTCGGAGCTATATCTTCTTTCCCGTTTTCGTATTTTCCTTTAATACGGCCTTTGGCATCGCGTAACAGGATTTCAACTCCTTTTTCGCCACGCAGTTGTTTTTCGTAGGTGTATTCTATTCCATCACGGCCGGCGTAGTCGCCACGTTTGTAATAATCGTCCTTTTCAATCTTTTTTTGCGACACTTCCCCAATGCTTCCAAGCACATGCGCAGCAATGGGATGGGTGTATTCGCGCAACGTACGGTTTTGAATATAAAAACCAGGATATTTATACATCGATTGTTGAATGGTGGCAATATCCTCTATGTTCAGTTGTGTCATGAAAACCTGAGGTGTGTACGACGAATAGCCGGAATTCTTACTCCGGTCTTTGATGTCTGCTATACGTTTGATAAAGAATTGTTTATCAATATCAAGTGCTTTGCAAAAAGCAAGGGTATCCAGGTTCCGGACTTCGCGCATAATCATGGCCACATCGTAAGCAGGCTTGTTATAAACCAACAGCTTATGATTCCGGTCGTAAAGAAGCCCACGGGGAGGAAATTGAGTTTTTCTCAGGAATGCATTACTCTCAGCACCTTCTTTATACCGGGTATCAAGAATCTGTATGGTGAATAATCGCAAGATGTACACAACAATTACAGCCGACATGATTATAGCAATCACCGTTTTTCTGTTCTGTAGTGTATCGTTAATCATTTTTTACTTTTTATTAAGCGATTGTATACCCAGTACAAGCAGGATGGTTACCACTGAGCTGAGGAGTATTTTTGCCAGCATTAACCAGAAATTAGCGAGTGAAAAGGCTTCGAGTATAAATAAGGTTGTATGATGGATAAATACCATTAATACAACATATTTTACATAAGCGCCTACTCCGAAAGTATGGAAGGAAGGAGTGGGGTTATTCCCTTCTTCAATGGCGGTAAACAGTTTGATAGTTCCGTTGCGCAGAAAGGCAACCATTACAGCGGCAAAGGCATGCATGCCACCCGTATTTGAGAACATATCAATAGTGATTCCAATACCGAAAGCCAGCAGAAGTGCAAACCAACGTGGCGTACGGACAGGCAAAGCCAGGATGAATAAAATGTAGATGTAAGGATTTATATACCCCAAAAACTGGATATTATTCAGCACCAGCACCTGAAAAAGCACCAGTAAAATGAAGCGGAATATATTTTGAAGTACTACGGGCATATTCTTATTTACGGTTTACGATTTTAAAATTTACGATTACGATCCAATCTAAAATCGTAAATCTACAATCGTAAATTTATTGTTGTTCTTCCGACACTTTTTCAAGGTCCTTTTGTTCTTTGTAATTCAGGTAATTGATAACTTTTACATGCGAAAGTGTCCGGAAATTTACTGCTAGTTTCACTTTGATATTGTAGTAAGCTTCACTTTCTTTTATTTTAAAATCTTCAATATAGCCTACCGGGATTCCTTCGGGGAAAGTATTTGTAAATCCGCTTGTTATTAGTGTATCGCCCAGGGCAAGTTCCACGTGGCGGGCAATATCCTTCAGGTTGGCATGCCGGTAATCTTCGCCCGACCAATCCAGTGGGCCGCTATAATTGCTGCGTTTGAATTTACAATTAATCTCAATCTTAGGATTCAAGATTGGGATTACTACCGAAAACCTGTTTGAAACAGTTTTAACAATTCCCACAACTCCTTCGTCGCTGATAACCCCCATGTCCGGCTTTACACCATCGATAGAGCCTTTATTCAACGTAATATAATTTTGTATTTTGTTGGTAGAACTGTTGATTACTTTTGCAGAGATAAATTCATATTCCATTTCGGGCGGGATGCGGAAATGGATGGAATCTTTTGCTTCGGGACGCAAGGTTGTCAATTCGTTCTGAAGCTTGATTAGCTGGTTTTTCAGTGCGGTATTTTCTTCCGAGAGATTATCATTGGCAGCCCGGAGTTTGAAGAATTCAACCACCGAATTGCTCCATTCGTACATGCCCGAAACCACCGAGTTGCTGGACGAAAGAAAAACACTTTTCTGATACTCCTGATTTTTTACAATCATGGTGAAGGAAATTATTTCTAAAAATAGAAATAAAAACACAACGCTGTACTGTATCAAAAAATTGATGAGGTTCTTCATAAAAAGCCAAACTGCACGAAAGGAAGAAAACTGTTTTTTAGACAAAAATTTTCGATAAGTACACAATCATCCTGTGGTACTTACCGAAAATTTAATTTTGGTTATCGGATAAGGAATGAGAATTTATCTACGTTTTTCAACGCGATACCTGTTCCGCGGGCCACAGCACGCAATGGATCGTCAGCAATGTGGAACTGGATGTTCAACTTGTCTGTCAAACGTTTGTCCAATCCGCGAAGCAAAGCTCCACCACCAGCCAGAAATATACCACGTTGTACAATATCCGAATACAATTCAGGAGGCGTTTGTTCCAATGCACTCAGGATAGCGGCTTCAATTTTAGAAATTGATTTTTCAAGGCAGTGAGCAATTTCCTGATACGAAACCGGAACCTGCATAGGTAAAGCCGTCATACGGTTTGGTCCGTGAACGATATAATCTTCAGGAGCATCTTCCAAATCGGTCAATGCTGCTCCTACATTTATCTTGATTAATTCAGCAGTGCGTTCGCCTACTTTAATATTGTGCATGCGTCCCATGTATTCCACAATATCCAACGTCAGGTCATCTCCCGCAATACGGATAGATTTGTTCGACACGATACCACCCAATGAGATAACCGCGATTTCGGTAGTACCACCACCTATATCCACAATCATACATCCGTTTGGTGCTTCCACATCAATACCAATACCGATTGCAGCAGCCATGGGTTCGTAAATCATGTATACATCACGTCCACCGGCATGTTCCGACGAGTCACGTACCGCACGAATCTCCACCTCGGTACTTCCCGAAGGAATACAAACCACCATTTTAAGGGTAGGAGAGAAGAGGTGATTTTTGGTAGGAATCATTTTTATCATGCCGCGAATCATCAATTCGGCAGCGTAGAAGTCGGCAATCACACCATCACGCAACGGGCGAACAGTGCGAATACCTTCGTTTTCTTTTCCGACCATTTGACGCGCCTTTTCGCCAATGGCAATCAGCTTATCTGTACGTTTGTCCAACGCTACTACTGATGGTTCATCAACAACAATTTTATCGTTGTGAATGATAATCGTATTGGCTGTTCCTAAGTCAATTGCGATTTCCTGTGTAAATGAAAATAATCCCATATTGTTTGTTTCGTGTTTCGCGTTCTGTGTTTCGTGTTTTGCTTTACATACTAATCATCATTCCCGATAACTATCGGGGCACATCAACACATCAACACATTAATTAATGTTTAAAATGACGGAATCCGGTGGTTACCATAGCCAATCCATTTTCGTTACAGTTTTCAATAGAAAGTTTATCGTTGATAGATCCCCCCGGTTGAATAACAGCTGTAATTCCTGCTTCTGCTGCAATTTGTACGCAGTCAGGGAACGGGAAGAAAGCATCCGAAGCCATAACAGCTCCTTTTAAATCAAATTTAAATGCTTCGGCTTTATCAATTGCCTGATTTAAAGCGTCTACACGCGAAGTCTGACCTACACCGCTTGCGCACATTTGTTTGTTTTTGGCAAACACAATGGCATTTGATTTAGTATGTTTTACAATTTTATTGGCAAAAAGCAAGTCTTCAATTTCTTCGGCTGTTGGTGCTTTTTCAGTCACTACTTTCAACTCTTCAGCCGTTTCTGTATGCGTATCTTTGTCTTGCATCAATACACCGTTAAGCAACGAGCGGAATTGTTGGTTTTTTGCTTTTGCTTCTTTGATAATCAGGATAATTCTGTTTTTCTTTTGGCTCAAAATTTCCAGGGCTTCCAAATCGTAATCCGGTGCAATAACTACTTCAAAGAAGATTTTGTTCATTTCCTCCGCTGTAGCTTTGTCGATAATGGCATTGGTAATCAGCACGCCACCAAAAGCAGAAACAGGGTCGCCTGCCAAAGCAGCATTCCATGCATCAGCCAATACCGGACGTGAAGCAATTCCGCATGCATTGTTGTGTTTCAGGATCGCAAAAGTAATATCGTCAAAGTCGTTAATCAGATTAACGGCTGCGTCAATGTCAAGTAAGTTGTTGTACGAAATTTCTTTTCCCTGAAGTTGTTCGAACATATCGTCGAATTTGCCAAAGAAAACACCACGTTGGTGAGGATTTTCACCGTAACGAAGCGATTTTGAATTGTTTTCGCTGTAACGGAAAGCGCTTTCTTCCTGGCCATCGAAGTAGTTGAAAATAGCCGAATCATAGTTCGATGAAACTGCAAAAGCTTCTTTCGCAAACCAGCGACGCTCTTCCAGTGAAGTAGCGGCACCATTAGCCGAAATTATGTCGAACAAAGGCTCGTATTGGTCTTGTGATGCTACGATTACCACGTCGTTGTAGTTTTTAGCAGCAGCGCGAATCAGCGAAATACCGCCGATATCTATTTTTTCGATGGTTGTTGCTTCATCAGCTCCGGCAGCCACTGTGGCTTCGAATGGATATAAATCAACAATAACCAGGTCTATTTCAGGGATATCATATTCAGCAATTTGAGCTTTATCAAGTTCAAGATCGCGGCGGTTCAGGATTCCTCCAAAAACTTTTGGATGTAAAGTTTTAACTCTTCCGCCTAAAATAGATGGGTAACCGGTCAAATCTTCAACAGCGCGACATGGAATATCAAGGGATTCAATAAAGGATTGTGTTCCTCCGGTTGAGATAAATTCTACACCTTCGGCGTGTAATTTTTTGATTATGATGTCAAGTTTATCTTTATGATAAACAGATACTAAGGCTTTTTTGATTTGCTTTTTTTCCATTTTCCGTTTTTCGTTTATTTATGGGATGCAAAACTACAAAAAAATACTTGTTTTATCAATATAAAAAGAGATTGATTTTCAGACTGTGAGAAATTTAATAAGTTGATAGTGAATTGATATAATTGAGTTGGAATATTTAGTTGATAAAATCCTCTTTATAGTTGTAGTTGGCTAAAAATAATTGTTATTCGGGGACAAGCACAACACTCCCTTAATAACACTTGAATTCCAAGACTTACCATAGCAGGCTGTTAATATTTGTTTATTGGGCTATATTTTATCTTAATAAATATAAAATTGCATTTTGTCTAACTCGATAATTAAATACCTTAAAATTAATTGTTTAACAATGTGATTGGCAATTGTTTGGATTGACAAGGTTTTTATTTGGAGCAATCATAACTTTTCACTGTATTAAAATATTAGAAAGTTAAATTAATTTTGTCTGCTCAAAAAATACAAAAAAATGGATATGTGGTAGTTAGCATTTTAATTCTAATCTTGCAGACTGAAAAATCTATCAAAGATCTAATTATACACATGACATTATTTATTTAGTAAACATCAGACAAAAAAAACAATTAATTATTTTAATTTATTATGAAATCAAAATTCAAATTTATTCTATTATTTTTAGGCTTATTTTCAAACTTGACTAATGCTCAAGTCGTCCCAGCTTCTCAAGTCGCTTTCGGTGTTCTGTCAAGCGACACTCGCTCGAATAATTATTTTCCACAGGATCGTAGTGCAGGGGCATATTTTGATTTTAAATCTAATCCAACTGATGGACTTTATGATGCCAATTTATATCATGGAGTTATGACTTTCAGACCTTATGGTAATAATACTGATTTTTCTGGTGGCCTAGCCCATCAATTGGCATTTACTGACAATGGTAATATGTGGCTCAGGTCAGGTTCAAATACTACATGGCAAAACTGGACAAAAATTTATAGTAGTAAAAATATAAATCGAGCAGATATTGATTTTAATGCACAAAACATATATGCAAAAGCAATAAAAGTATATCAACCTGAGAACCCTTATATAGAGATTAATTCTGATAAAGGGCGATTGCAATTGGCGATGGCTACTTGTGATGGTTGTTACTCTGGTGGTGCAAAATCTGGCGATGCTGTATTACGACAAATAGGTGGTACTCACAATATTTTACTTTCAATGCCAAATAACAATAATAACGGCGGAAGTTATATCGGAATTAATGATGAGGCAAATGGAGTTTGGTGTAAATTTTTCAATAACAGGACATTAAGAGTTAATGGGACAATTTTTGCCACAGAAATAAACGTTCAGGCAAATGTGTGGGCAGATAAGGTTTTCAATTCTAGCTACAAACTAAAATCATTAGATGAAATTGACACATTCATAAAGAACAATAATCATCTACCTGATGTTCCGTCCGAAAATGAGGTGAAAGAAAATGGCATAAACCTTGCACAAATGAATGCAATTCTTTTGCAGAAAGTTGAAGAACTTACGTTATTGATGATAGAACAAAATAAAACGATTAAAAACTTGCAAAATAAAGTAAGTAAATTCGAAAAATAACAATTTAAACTACAATAAAATGAAAACAAAAAAAATGATTTTCTTTTTTGTATTGCTCGGTACATTGGGGGTAAATGCCCAAACACCAGTATGTACAGTTAATACCACTGGGTGGAAAAAAATTCCTACTATTCCTGTTGATTTAAACTGTATCTATACATGCATCCAGACACAAGGAGGTTGCAGAAAAATATATAATTCAGGTTCTAATTTCTTTGTTTCATTTAACAAGTGCTTGGTGAACAACAAGTTGAATTGCAAACACAAGCATTTCTATGAAAATTACGATCTTACAAAATATAATATAATTATTATATCATATGGCAAAGGTGATGCCTGTGATATAAGTATGGATTATACCCTTTATAACGATGGTACAGAACGTCCGACTCTATTAGTTAATGTTTTAGTTCCTGAAGTAAGATGTAAAGCTGTAAGAAGCTTGGGTCAAAGCTTTCTGGTATTAAAAAAAGATTGTCCAATTAGGCCAAAAGTATGTTTACTACAACATTTAGTCGGATTAAAAGATAATGATTAATACAACCTTTAGCATAATATGAAAAAAATAATTTACGGATTAATCATTTGTTCCTTAACTAGTTTCGGGCAAATTTATGGACAGGAAAGTCATGGTGGCAAACCAATGACTTTCAGCGTATCGGAAACTGTCAATACTTTTAGGAAAATAAAAGGAGTTTCGCAAATTAATACAAATCAACTACCTACACTTGATAACACTTCCGAAGCAATGGAGGCGGAAAAAGTATCATTAGCAATGGGACAACAAAAAAGTATGCTCTATGGTAAAAGTATAGATATTGACATTGATTTAAAAAAAACAGCTAATGTTCAGTTGATGGGCGACTCGGGGAAACTATATTTATATCAAATATGTTCTCCAACGGCTTATGCGTTGCAAGTTTGTTTCGATGCATTTAAACTACCCAAAGGTGCTCGGATGTTTATGTATGATAAAGAAAAAACTATGTTTTTAGGTTCTTTTACTTCTCAGAATAATTTTGTAACAAATAAATTTGCAACTCAATTTATTCCAGGGAATACAGTGGTAATTGAATATTATGAACCAAATCAGGTTGAATTCGAATCTCAGATTCATATTAGTGGCATTACTCATGTTTTTACAGATTTAAAAATGGGTATCTATTCAGCTTTTGAAACAGCTAGCTGTTCACTCAATAAAAATGCTTCATGTCAGGAAGGCTATGGTTGGGAGCGTGAACGTAAATCAGTAGCTCTAGTACTTATGCAGGTAAATAAAATTGTAATTGAGCAATATTCTGGTTATACTCCAAAATCAGATTATTGGGGATATGGTAGTGGTGCACTAATAAATGATGTGCAACAAGATGGAATACCCTATTTTTTAACAGCTAATCATCTGCTTTCACCAAAGCCTACAGATTACTGGCAATTAAAACCTTTAGAAAATCCAGTTAATTGGATATTCTTATTTAATCATGACGCACCAACTTGTGCTGGCGATGGCTCAACAGCTCCATCAAATATAAATGTACAAGATAAAGGTATTTTTGGGGCTTTTGTAAAAAGTCATGATTTGGCAGGATTCCCAACCTCCGATTATCTTTTATTGCAACTTGATGCTACGCCTAGTACGATTCAAAGTTATGGTGCTGTATATGCCGGATGGGATATAAACGAAACAAATGCGCTTCTATCAAAGGGTACAACGTGTATCCATCACCCAGGAGGTGATGCAAAAAAAATATCAATTGACTCTGATAGTCCTGTTTCTGATAATCCTGACGGGTATTCTACTTTCGGCGATTTATATTTTTGGAAGGTTGGTTGGGATATCGGTATTACTCAACCTGGTTCATCGGGAGCACCTCTTTTTAATTCAAATCATAAAATTATTGGACAACTTTACGGTGGAGGGTCTTCTTGTGATAACCGTTGGGGTAATGATTATTTTGGGAAGTTCTCAAAATCATATGAACTTGGAGGATTCAGAACATATTTGGATCGAGATTTCACATATTCAAAAACTGTTGGATCATATAACCCATCAAAATCTGGAGAACATTGTTATAATGGCACAGAATGTGGAGGCGATTGCCCACCTTGCGCGTGGGTAACTAGTAGTGCCGGCTGGGGTGGTAATCCTCTTTCCTATAACAAGGTAAAAGATGAAGCACAAGGAGAAGTAGGGGTTGATTGTGGAGGACCATATTGCAAACCATGTGGAGGAGATGCACAATGTTCAAATGGAATTAAGGACGGTGATGAAACCGATGTGGATTGCGGAGGCAGTTGTCAACCATGTGAAATATATTGCAAAGGACAAGTCATCTATAATGGTTTCGGACTTACACCAGGTACGATTGTTATTGTTACTGATTTTAGTAGCCCTGCTATGTCGCAAGTTTCAAATACAGATTCTTCTCCTAGTCATATCTCCAGCAGTGATATTATTAACCCTACAAATAGTCCTTTTCTCCCTGCTTATACCTCCGTTAGTAATTTTATTGAAGCTAGTAATAGTATTGTCAGAAGCGATCAAACAGTAACTTTCAAATCTGCCGGAAAAATTACATTGAAAACTGGTTTTTCTGCTAAAGAGGGAAGTACTTTCAAAGCGAAATATGAAACTTGTGCAAAATGCCAAAAGATGTATGTATCTGATCTCCCTGATGGCATGACAAATGAATTGCGAATTACCCAATCTGGTGCAGATAGATATGATATTACAGTGGTCAATTATTGGGGTATAAAAACGTATTCTTCATCGGGATATATATATGATAAGAATCCATGTCTATGGAATTCTAGTAAACCCGCTGGTATTTATGCAGTAGAAGTAAATTTATACAATGACTGTTCTGGCGAAAAGAAGCGTCTCTCGAAAGTAGTAGTAAAAATAGATTCATTCATAAAAATTTCAGCGGCCAGCCCAAATGATATTATTGACGATGAAAACCCTATTAATTCAGATAATTTAGCTATATATCCAAATCCAACAAGAGGTAAAATATCAGTAAAAAATTATTCAGATGTGCCTATAAGGACAATAAACGTATACAATGCAAGCGGTCAACTTTTAATACATAAAGAATGTGACCAGAATCAATATTTGACTGATATAGATCTTAATAGATATGCAAATGGGTTATACTTAATAAAAGTACAAACAACTAATAATTCATATACTAAATCTATCATTTTACAGAAATAAATCTTGATTTGTTTTCGCCGTGGGTTGTAACTACAAAAGTTATTTGCTGCTTGAAGTTTGGTTAGAAATGATCGGTGCATTTTTTACTACGGTTGATTAAAAAAGGAAGCTTTTGCTTTCCATATTGAAATATAATATGGGAAGCAGAGCTTTCCTTTTATTTCGACCATAGCAATATTTATTCTATCGCCTCTTTCACCACTTTAAACGCCTTTTCCAGCTTCAACATTTCGCCGGCCATAAACTGGTAAAATTCCATCCACTGGATGCGGCGGTGCAGGTCAATTCCGGACTTTTGGGTGTAAATGCGGCAAACCTGTTCGCCCGATTCGCGCACATAGGCAAAGTCCCAGATCAGTCCGTCGGGGAATTGCTTTTCCATGATGGATTTGTATTGCTCAAATTGCTCGTATTTTTCGAGCCGTGCCTTTTCGTCGTGCAGGTTTATTTCCAGGATTACGAAAGCTCCGGCCCGCGTGGCGTCGAATTTCATTTCCACGCCTTTCATCTTGGTATTGTACAACATAAACTTGCTTTTCCGCCGCTTCAATGCCGGAATGTGGCTGCAATACGTGCCAAATCCTTCCCAAAATTCTTTTTTCAGTTGTTTTAATTCTTCTTTTGAATACATCTTTTATTTATTCAACTTTTCCAAAGTTTTAAACTTTGGAAAAGTTAGATTCTATTTTACAATTCTATAAATTCCGCCCGGCAAGCATTTTACAATGCCTTTAAATTCCATTTCCAATAAAATGGACGAAATTTTACTGAAAGGTTTTGCTGTTACAATGGCTAGTTCATTCACCTGGATCCCTTCGGAATACTGCCTCAGGATAGAAACAATTTCCTGTTCTTCGTCCGAAAGATCGAGAAACAAAGTTGTTTGAACGGTCTGTTGCGAATTGGAGTCTTGTTTTTCCCAACACATAAATCGTAAAATATCGTCGGCCGATTCAATGAGTGAGGCTTTATTATTTTTTATCAACGCATTGCAACCGGCTGACCATTCATCGTTTACCCGGCCGGGAAAGGCAAACACATCGCGGTTGTAATCGTTGGCAATTTCTGCCGTTATCAGAGCACCACCACGGGCAGCAGACTCAATTACTACAATGGCATCGCACAGTCCGGCAATAATGCGGTTTCGCTGTACAAAGTTTGGGCGGTCTGGGTTTGTAAGGCTCAGGTATTCCGTTAGCAATGCACCGTTTTGAATCATTTTCACTGCCGTTGGGCGGTGTGCTGCCGGATAAATCCGGTCCAATCCGTGCCCAATTACGCCAATGGTAAGCAATCCTGCATCCAATGCGGCTTTGTGCGCACAAATATCTACTCCGTAAGCCAATCCGCTGACAATTATTGAATTGGGTTGCATGGTGGCTAAATCGGCAATGAGTTTTTTGCAATTTTCTTTCCCTGTTTCGGTGGCGTTGCGTGTACCCACAATGCCTATAAACTTGCCATTGTTCAAATCACAATCGCCTTTGCTGTAAAGCATTATAGGCGAGTCGGCGCATTCTTTCAGGCGGAAAGGATAGTCGCGATCGGCAAAATAGGAAGTTTGGATTTTATTTTTAAGGATAAATTCAATTTCCTGCTCGGCACGGGATAGTACGTTTTGCGATGCAATCTCGGTGGAAAGAACCTCACCAATACCCGGTATTTTTGCCAGATTTTGTTGCTTTTCTTTGAAAACGCCCTCCACACTGCCAATGTACGCAATCAGGTTTTTAGCCAGACCATTTCCAATGCCTTTAATCAGTGTAATGCCGATTTTGTATTTCAGTGTTTCGTCGATCATCGTTTTTGGGCTTCGGAAAGTTTAATTTCGGAAGGCAAGGTTTTATTATTTTGATTTACAGGTTGAGTATACGGGGGTCATTTTCCTTAAATGCATGGCTAACCATCCTGCAAGTACCCCAATAATATCGCTCACCCAATCAAACCATTCGGCTGTGCGTGGAAAGAAAAAGTATTTTTGGAATATCTCAACCAATCCGCCTAATAGAATTGGGAAAACAATGCAATATATTATAAATGAAGAATAACTATTGGTGTTTTTTTTATGTTTGAGTTGTTCATAGATTAACAGCAATGTAAGACCACCGTATAGAACAAAATGAGCGATTTTATCTTTATAGGTAAAGTTCGGAACTTCATCAAATGTTGCCGGCCCTGTAAATGATAAATATAAAATAAAAATAATGGCTGTTATTGATTTCCAGTAGTACTGAAGAATTTTTATAATGGGCATTTTAGCTATTTTTAGATTGAAAAGTAAAGAATGCTATTAAAAATGATTTTAGAAAAAACAGTTATAAATAAAATTGAATAATTACCTTTGCAAAGATAAAAGTTTACAACTATAAATTTAAAGTTCACCTATAAAATTATTGGAATATGAAAAAAATAACCTTTTTTGTCCTAGTTGCTTGTATTTTGGTTTCGTGCTCAACAGTATTACTCACTGGGCGCAAACAGTTGTTATTGGTTTCCGATTCGGAAGTGTTGACATCCAGTTTTCAAAGCTACAAACAGTTTATTGATTCTGTTCCGGCTTCGAAAGATAAAGTAAACACTGCGTTAGTTAAAAAAGTGGGAGGTAAGATTTCCACTGTTGTGGAAGCATATCTGAAAGCAAATGGTATGGAGGCAGATGTAGCTAATTATGCCTGGGAATTTAATTTAGTGAAAGACACCTCGGTGAATGCATTTTGTATGCCTGGTGGAAAAGTGGTTGTTTTTGAAGGTATTTTGCCAATTACCAAAAACGAAGTCGGATTGGCGGTAGTGTTGGGTCACGAAATTGCACACGCGGTGGCAAAACACAGCAACGAACGTATGAGCCAACAAATGGAGGTTCAATATGGCTCAGCATTATTAGGTATGTTGACATCAAGTAAGTCGACAGCAGAACAAAATACATGGAATATGATTTATGGTCTTGGTGCTCAATATGGTTACATGTTACCCTATTCACGCAAACACGAGCTGGAAGCCGATCGTTTGGGTTTGATTTTTCTGGCAATGGCCGGTTACGATCCTAATGAAGCAATTGGTTTTTGGGAACGAATGTCTGCCAACTCGCAAGGTGCACCTTTTGAATTTATGAGCACTCACCCTGCGGATGCAAACCGTATTGCAAAGTTGAGAGAGTATTTACCTGAGGCACTGACTTTTTATAAAAAATAAAAGAACAATCCCTAGCCGCTTCCGATAAAAGAATCGGGATAAATACGGGGATAAAAAATTGCTTTTGCAAATGCTATTATAAAAAAACCTTCATTCATAATTGAATGAAGGTTTTCTTTTATTTCCCTAAGGGCTAGAGGTTATTTTACAATTTTTCGCCGTATGCCAAATCACCCGCATCCCCAATTCCGGGGATAATGTAAGAATGCTCGTTCAAATCCGGGTCGATTGCGGCAGCCCAAACGGTTGTTTTTGCTTCGGGGAAGTGTGACGCAACATAATCAATTGCTTGTTGGCTGGCAATAACCGTGGCTACATGGATATGGGCCGGTTTTCCTTTGGTAAGCAATGCGCCGTAAGCCAGTTCCATGGAGCTGCCGGTGGCCAGCATAGGGTCGGTAATAATCAGCGTTTTTCCATCGATGGCCGGCGACGCAATATACTCGATAAAGATATCAAACTTCAGCGCATCTTTGTATTTGCGGTAAGCCGAGACAAAGGCATTTTCTGCTGAGTCGAAGTAGTTCAGAAAGCCCTGGTGGAAAGGTAATCCGGCGCGTAAAATGGTGGAAATAACAATTTTTTCGTCAATAATTTCGGTGTGAGCGGTGCCAAGCGGAGTTTTTACGTCTTCTCCTTTGTAACGCATGGTTTTGCTCATTTCGTACGCCATTATTTCGCCAATTCGCTCCATATTCCGGCGGAAACGCATGGAATCTTTCTGAATTTTTACGGAACGGATTTCTTTAATGTAATGTTTTAATACGGAGTTATTGTCCGATAAATTTATGATATTCATGCGTAAATAATTGTTTTTTAGTTGTCGCATGCAACTCGTCCCGTTTTTCTCGACTCGTTTCATGTGTTCTATATATTTTTAGCGCACAAAATTAATGCTTTTTCAAAGAATCTATGCAAATGATTGAATATTAATTCATAAAAAAGAGGGAACCTGAATTCCCTCTTCTATATTAAACTCCCGGCGATTGGGTGATTAATTCTTATTGTCTTTCTCCCGAATCTCTGTCCGGCGGATTTTCCCGCTGATTGTTTTAGGCAAAGCTTCCACAAACTCAATAATCCGGGGATATTTATAAGGCGCAGTAACTGTTTTTACGTGTTCCTGAATTTCCTTTACCAGTTCGTCACCGGCTTTGTCTTTGTATTCTTTGGACAGAATGATCGTTGCTTTCACCACTTGTCCGCGGATGTCATGGGGCACACCGGTAATGGCACATTCCACTACAGCCGGATGCGTCATCAGTGCGCTTTCCACTTCGAACGGGCCAATGCGGTAACCAGAGCTCTTAATCACGTCGTCGGCACGTCCTACAAACCAGAAATAACCATCTTCGTCACGCCAGGCCACGTCACCGGTGTAATAAATGTTATCGTGCCAGGCGTCATAAGTCAGCTCGGCGTTGCGGTAATATCCTTTGAACAATCCAACAGGATATTGCTTATCGGTACGGATTACAATTTGTCCCTGTTCACCCACTTCGGCTACACGTCCTTCGGGAGTAAGTAAATCAACATCGTAATGCGGATTAATCAATCCCATTGAACCCGGTTTCGGTTCCACCCATGGCGCGGTAAAGAGCGACAAAGTGGTTTCGCTTTGTCCGTAACCTTCTTTCAGTTTAATGCCTGTGAGTTTCAGGAATTGCTCATACACAGCCGGATTCAACGCTTCACCTGCAATGGTGCAATATTCCAGCGATGACAAATCGTATTTGGTCACATCTTCGCGAATGAGGAAGCGGAAAATAGTGGGAGGTGCGCAAAGCGAGGTAATACGGTATTTCTGAATCATTTCCAGCATGTCGGCCGGGGCAAATTTCTCATGGTCGTACACAAATACGCACGCACCCACAATCCACTGGCCGTAGAGTTTTCCCCACACGGCTTTCAGCCAACCGGTATCGGCAATGGTGAGGTGAACGCTTTCTTCGTGGAGGTTGTGCCAATATTTGGCGGTGATAATGTGTGCCAACGGATAAACGCAGTCCAGCAATACCATTTTCGGGTTGCCGGTGGTGCCCGAAGTAAAGCTGATAATCAACGGATCATCGTTTTTATTTACGTTGGCAATAGGTGTAAAGGACGCTGCATTTTCAATGCCTTTGTGGAAATCGTGCCAGTTCTCAGGTACGTTTGGTCCAACGGAAATAAGCATTTCTACGCTTGGCGATTCGGGCATCGAATCGTTGATATGATTGATAATTGTTTCTTCTCCAACCGCAATAATAGCTTTAATATTGGCAGCATTGTTACGGTAAACCAGGTCCTTCTTGGTCAATAAATGCGTGGCTGGAATGATAATGGCCCCGATCTTATGCAACGCAATAATGGTAAACCAGAATTCGAAACGGCGTTTGAGGATGGCCATCACGATATCACCTTTTTTGATACCCAGGCTTTGGAAATACGAAGCAGTCTGGTCGCTGTATTTCTTTATTTCGCCAAAAGTAAATTCACGGCAATCGCCCTGGTCGTTTGTCCAAAGCAAAGCACGTTTATTGGGTTCTTTGGCAGCCCAGGCGTCTACCACATCGTAGGCAAAATTGAAGTTCTCGGGAACAATAAGTTTGTAGTTTGCTTTGAAATCTTCAAAGTCTTTGAATTCGGTTTGTTGAAGGAACTTTTCTAACATAAGCAATTCTTTAAAGCATTTATTTGAGGTTACAAAGAAATATCAAAAGAGCATGTATGGCAAAAAACAGGGATAAAACCCGGCTATTTGGGATAAAATTTCAAATTATGGGATAAGAATTTTTTAGACTCATAGGTTCACAATAGTTTTACACAATAGAAACGCATAGTTTTCTTCGAATATATAGTAAACGCATAGTTTAAATTAGAGAATTTATTCTTGTAAAATAAGTCTGTTACTCTAATGGTAACTTTGCATATTCCTTTGTCACAAAAGTTTGCTGACCCTCACGAAATATATTTGAACAATGAAAGTTAATCAATACTCCTTTAGGTTTTTTCATGAACTTCAGCTGAGTTATAATTTGAGCTTTGTTTACCGGTGTAAACTCTGTAATTGTTTTCAGTTCGACAATAATTATATCTTCAACCAATAAATCCAGTCTATATGCATTGTCCACAACTAATTCCTGGAATTTAATAGGAACTTCAAGTTGAGACTCCACCTTAAATTCTTTTTTCCGCAATAGATAGATCATACACTTTTCATATGCACTTTCAAGCATTCCGGGCCCAAGCTCTTTATGGATTTCAATAGCACAGCCTATGATTTCCTTTGACAGATAATCTATGTTTTTTTATAAAGATATTTTCTAAGTGTAACTATTGTGTAAAACTATTGCGAACCTATGTGTCCATGTATTACACTATCACAGCCAGGAAGCGCACTTTTTTTGCATTCAGTGCCTTCATGCCATGCGGTTTGGTGGCATCAAAGTAAATGCTGTCGCCTTCGTTGAGTGATATATCGTTTTCGCCAATGTGCAGTTGCATGGTTCCTTCCAAAATCAGGTTGAACTCTTGTCCGGCATGGCTGTTCAAATGCATGGGTTGGTCGCTGGGCTCAACGGTAACTTCGAATGGTTCAGCTTTCGCGTGGCGGAATCCGTTTGCCAGTGCCTGATATTTGTAGGCTTTTGTGCGTTCAATGCTGGCACCGGTTCCTTTTCGGGTAACAAAATAGGCCAGCGAATGAGGATCATTTCCCGTAAAAAGAGCGGAAGTTTCCACACCAAAGGTTTGGGCCACTTCACAGATAAAACTCATGGGAATATCGCCGGCTCCCGATTCGTAACGGGCATAATCTGTTTCGGGAACGCCACATTTTTCAGCAGCCTGGGCAATAGTCAGGTTAAGCGCGTCGCGTAATCCGCGCAACCTTTCAGCAATTTGTTTGATTTGTGTGTTCATAGTAATAGAATTTTGATAAATAATTTGGCTAAAGCCAATAAAAAAACTATTTCTAATAATCCTCCTGTAAAGCAGGAGGCAATAGATAGGTGCGTATTGAAAAGTTGAGGCAATTACTGCCTATTTATCTGAGAATTTCTGAAAGCCACATTTCTGAAGAAAATTATCATATTCCTGATGAAATGTTTCCTGGTCATGATGCTTTTCCTGTCCTTTGATATAATTTCTTGTTTTTTCTACAAGTGATTTTGGTACAGATGTGGCAAAATATTCATCCTGCCATTCAAACTTCTTATAAGTAAGCTTTTCTTTGTTTATCCAAAAAGAAGATTCACCCTTAATAAGTTGCATCAGTTGTTGGATGGTTTGGTCCACACCCATCGAAATCAAGCAATGACAATGATCATTGTAGCCGTTTATACAATCGTTGGATATACCTTTTGATTTGGCATTTTCTTTAATATGCTGCCAGGCTTTAAACCTGATTTCTTTCAAATAAAGAAATCAGGTTCTCTGTTTTTGGTGCTCCAGACAAAATGTATAAAAACCTTTACCAATGGCATACATCTTATAATTTTTATACAATAATTATTAGGCTAAAGCCTTTTCTGTTTATTAAAAGAATGGAATGGGCTAAAGCCCAATCCTATTGAACCAATCCTATACAAATTTCCTCCGGTTCTTTCTCTACCACCATTTAATCTCCATCGGCCTTAGCTTCCCTATCCTTCAATTATCTCCAGCTTTAGCCTCTTTCATCTTTCAATTGCCTCCAGCTTTAGCTGGAGGATGATGAAGAAAAATTCAATATTCTTTGGCTTTAGCCAAATCTCTATTTGAGATGCGAAGCCTTCAATCCCTTGATCACCGCATTGGTAAACCCATTGGCCTCCATTTCATTGAGTCCTTTGATGGTGATGCCGCCCGGGGTGGTTACTTTGTCAATTTCCACTTCGGGGTGCGAGTTGTTGGTTTCCAGCAGGTCAATGGCTCCACGCAGGGTCTGTATCACTACTTCTTTGGCCACATTGGGGTAAATGCCCATTTCCACACCGCCTTCGGTGGCTGCACGGATGTAACGGAACGCGTAGGCAATTCCGCACGATGATAAAGCCATAAAAGCGTTTAGTTGCGTTTCGGGAACCAGAAATGCTTTGCCCAGTTCAGCAAATAAGGAAACAATTAGTTCTTCCTGTTCTTTCGACGCATTGAACGACGAAATGGTGGAAACGCTTTGCAATACGTCAATAGCAGTATTTGGTATCACACGGAACATGGTGGCATCGGTATTGAAGAGTCTGGTCAACTGGTCAAAATCAACTCCGGCTGCAATTGAAACAACGATTTGGTTTTTAAAATCGAATTTGTTTTCCAGTTCTTCGCTAACAGCTTCAACCAACCAAGGTTTTACTGCCAACAGAATGATATCGGCATCTTTGATAATTTCCCGATTGGAAGTGCTTACTGTAATTTCAGCATCAAAAGCCTTGATGGCATCCAGGTTGGCTTGCGAAACATCGCTCACACGTATGTTTTTTGATTGAATAAGTTTACCTTTTGATAAGCCGCGGACAATTGCACCGCCCATGTTTCCGGCTCCGATGATTGCAATTTGAAGATTAGTTGTTTCCATAATTATGTTGTTTTATTTTAATCCTAATATTGAATTACAAAGATAGAATTTTTTATTAAAATGGTAGCCACAAAGACACCGAGAACACTAAGATTCACAAAGAATTTTTGTTACTCCAAATAAATTCCGTACGGGCTTAAAATTTATAAACTCAATCTCAGGCAACCTCTTAGTCCCCACGGGCTGGCACCCGGATGATTCAAATCTGTAAGCCGCCAAACCGATTGCAAGGTGAAGATGTGCAGGATATTCGATAATCCAATGCCTACTTCCATATAGGGCTTGTTCAGCGGATACATATCGGCAGGATAAGCAAGAAGTGTTTTATGCGCATCGTTCAGGCCTCCATACGCGATGTTAAACGAACAGATTTCACGCAGATTCAAGTTTTTGATGATTGGAATCTGATTCATAACCAGCCCGTTGAAAGTCAATTCGCTGTGAAGATTCACGTATTTATCGGTTGCATATTCCATGTAATTCATCATAGTGAACTGATAAGAGCTGTAACCGCCGGTTTCACTTCCGGGTGGGACTTCGAGTAGCGGATAAGGCACATTCCCAAGTACCAGGCCTGCTTCGGCAATGTAATCTAACTCGGCAAACCCAAAATTGATATTGTGTTTCATTTTGGCCAAAATCTTGCTATACTGTCCGGATTTGTTCCCCAGCTGATACCTGCCGGCTTCCAGAATGGAGTAGATTACCGGTTTCTTGTTGGCGATATAAACCCGTTGCATGTGGTCGTCGTAGGTTCGTTCGCCAAATGAAAAACGGGTAGAGAATGTAGCTGATTGTTGTTGCAGGAATGCTGTCACCGGAGTTCCATTAACCGTCATAGGCATATAATTATTGGCAAACAATTGATTGGAACGCACATAAAAAGTACTTTCGATATCCTGGTTCCAGTCAGTTGAAAATGAAGCCAATAATTCTTTCCGTTCGCTGTTTTTTGTTGCATATTTCAATGCAAAAACAGAGCTGGAAATATCCACATCGCCTGACAGCAATGGATTTTCGCGAAACAAGAAGTCGTTGTAGTTATAATCCACCCGACGGTAATCATTGATGTAATCCAGACTTAAAATATGTCGTTTGTTGCCCGGAATTTTAAATTGTGCCAGTCCGGAATATTTAACTGTTTCATTTCTAAATCCGTAGCCAACAGAGCCTCCCAGTGAAATATTTTTCCATATTTTTTCGTTGGTTCTGAAAGGCAAGGTCAGGCGAAGACCTTCAATTTCGGTTGTACGTATTATCTGCTGGATTTTGCCAATATCAATTTTTCCAGCACGGATATATCCGGTAAAGAAAGCATCTGCAATCCATTTGGCCGTGTGAAGAAGTGGCGTGTTATTCAGGTCGTTCAGCCTGTCATTCAGCGATTCCTGCGTGTAATTACTTTGAGCAAAATTATTGCTTTGAACGGGAATTGAATCAGTGGAAGAATATGTGGCACTGCGTTTTATAAAAATTTCCGGCTTCGGGTGCAGGCTGTCGGCAAGCAACTCGTAGTTCATATTCAGTTCCATTTCTTCCAACTGACGGCTCCAACGTTTGTTTTGGAGCAAAACAAAATTTTCCCTGATGCGCAGATTATGGATAAAGTTAATATTGGCTTTTCGTGGCAGTTCGGCTTCAATGCCGGTCAGGGCGTACGTGGCAGAATCAATCCACAACGTCCCGTCGAAGGCCAGATTTTTTGCGTTTTTTGATCTGAAATGAATTTCGTATCGTTTGCCGTTGTCGGTGCGGGTACTGTCGGACAGGTAATAATTGTAGTAAATAGTGCCAATATTGGCAAGCGGACTAATTATATCTTTTCCTAAGACTGTGATTGTATTATTGTAAAAATTCAATTCAGAAGACAAATCCCCGACGAGTTTCTCGAGAATTTTCTCTCCGGTTTCGGGCGAGGAAAAAATGTTGTGGGAAAGTTGTTTTTTTCCGGTTCCGGACAACAGATATTTATTTTCAACCATATATAGCGGAACAACCAGCGAAGAATCGGCTTTGGAAATGTTGCCTTTTCGCAGTTGGTCGAAAATCCGTTTGTTCATCTGCCGTTGATTGACTTTGCTCAGCAGTACGAGGTTTTGTTCTGTACTTTGCGCTTTGAAACCGTTGTGGCGGCTAATATCATTTTCTTTTGCAAGTAATCGCACTTTTTTCATCAAATTCATGGCTGGATTGGCACCCGGAATGACAAACACTTCCTGCAGTAGGGTGTTTTCTTCTTCCATTTTTACTTGTATTCCAATGCTTTGTCCGGGCTTTAATTTGATTTCTTCCTGTTTAAAGCCAATGCGCGAAAACAGCAGTGTGGTGTAAGGTTCGTTGGTGCGGATCAGAAAATAGCCTTCTTCGTTCGACTGGACTATCTGATCTGAGTTTTTAAAATAGATATTTACCTGATGCAGCGGGCTGTTGTCTGCTTTATTCAGCACCTGTCCCACCACAACTGTTTCCTGTGTCTGGGCGCCGGCTTTGTTGGAGACAAACAATGTTGCCAGGAGGCATACAACGAAAAGTATAATATGATTGGAAATATTATTTTTCAACGAATACTTATTTTGTGAGTAAAATGAAATGTGTCTTTATATTTCTCGCTATTTTATTCTTTCTCTTTGTAAAAAGGGTGGCAATCCATTACGGTTTGCCGTAGGAAATGCACGTCGATATGTGTGTAAAGTTCGGTTGTTGTGATAGATTCATGGCCAAGCAATTGTTGGATGGCGCGCAGGTTAGCACCGTTTTCGAGCAAATGGGTGGCAAACGAATGCCTGAAAGTGTGCGGACTCACATTTTTGCGTATGCCGGCCAGCATAGCCAGTTCTTTTACAATTTTGAAAATCATATCGCGTGTCAGCTTTGTGCCGCGGCGGTTCAGAAAAACACAGTCTTCGCTTCCTTTTTTGATGTCCAGCATGTTGCGGTCAATTTTCCACAAGTCAACCTGTTTCAGCGCCTGCGCCGACATGGGCACCAGCCGTTGTTTGCTCCCTTTTCCTTCCACCAGCATATAACCTTCGTCCATATACAGTTTTGAAAGTTGCAGGTTTATCAGTTCCGACACACGCAACCCCGATCCGTAAAGCACTTCGATAATGGCTTTGTTGCGTTGTCCCTCAGGTTTCGACAAGTCCACGGCAGCAACGATATTGTCAATCTCTTTCACCGAGAGCACTTCAGGCAGCCGCAATCCTATTTTGGGACTTTCCAAAAGTTCTGTCGGGTCATTCTCCAGAATATTCCGGTAGATCAAAAAATGGTAAAAGGACTTTATGCTTGATAAAATCCGGGCTTGCGAGCGGGGATGAATACCCAGGCTGCTGATTTCAATAATAAAATCGCGCAGGATTTCGGTGGTGGCTTCTTCGAGTGGAACATGTGTGTCCGACAGATAACCGGATAATTTCTGCAAATCGCTCTCGTAAGCTTCTATCGTGTTGTTCGACAGGCTTTTTTCAAGTTTCAGATATAAATGATAATCATCCTTGATTGAAAGCATTTTTAAGTTATCAGTTTATCAGTTCAGAATTGTTTGGAACTGCAAAGGTATTAATAATTCAGCCGGGATAAACTGCAAAGGGCATCGTTTTATTCATTTTTACTTTTGTTGGTATACCCTTACATAATCCACTTCGAATGTAATCGGGAATTTGCTTTGCGACGGATCACCTCCGTTTTCACCCAGTGCCAGGTTCAGCAGCATGTAATGGGGTTGCAAAAACGGACTGCTGCCATCAGCATTCAATGCATCTTTCAATAAGGTTGTATTCAGTAATTTATCGTCGATATATAGGTTGATGGAATCTTTTGTCCAGTCCATCCGCCACACGTGGTATTTTCGGGGCCAGTCTTTGTCCTGTTGAGTAAAAGTAAAGGCAGGCGTTTTTGACCCATCCCATTTTGCTGTCCAGCGTTTGTTGGTTCCTGAAGCCACATTGGCCAGGATCGAAGGTAGATTATCGGGCCGGTAAAATTCAAGCATATCTATTTCTCCGCACGAAGGCCATTCTTGCTTAATGCCCAGCGTCCAGATTGCCGGCCAGGCACCCATGGCAGTGTCTATGCGGGCACGCACTTCGAAGCGTCCGAATTTCCAGGATTTTTTACCCATTGTGGTGATGCTTGCGGCCGTGTAGTTCACCGTTTTCCGGTTTGTTCTCCAGTTCCGGCTGTTTTCCACATAATTCGGATTGGGGAAATCAGTCCTTCGCCCTTCAATGAGCAACCGCCCATTTGCACAGTTGGCATTATCTGACTGATACCATTGAAGTTCCTGATTTCGCGAAAAACCGGTTTCGTAATTCCACACAGCAGAATCGGGTTTGCCCGTATAATTAAACTCTTCGCTGAAGACAAGCTTCATGCCTTTGATTTTAGGCGGTTTTTTGTAATCGGGTGAATAAGGATCTGCCAATTGTGCTGCAGCTAAAACAGGGAGAAAAGCCAGGGCGAATAATAATAATGTATTCTTCATAAGTTTATAAGTTCTGTTGACAAAAAATCAAACTGTGTAATTCCCACAAATACCATGCAAATATATTAAAAAGAATTGGTTAATAAAAAAAGAACGGCCGTAATGCCATTGCACTACAGCCGTTTTAGGTTATTTATTTAACTGCAAATGATTATTTCAGGGTAATTTCTTTGCTTACTCCGTTTACAGTTACCGTTGCTTTATTGTCTTTTGTTCCATCGCCGTAATCAATCACTGCCGTTTTTGATTCGGAAGTAATGGTCAAAGTTCCTTTTGTGAAATACCGGTATCCGCCGCCTATGAGCAATGGATTGGCATCATCAATCACCATTGTATAAGCTTTTCCTCTTGCATTGACGCCATTCGAAGAGCCTGTGATTGAATAATTGTCGTCCCAGTAGATATAAGGTGTTCCGTTGGCATTCAATTTTACACGGGTGCGTTCCGAAATCCAGATAACTTTTGTTCCATCGGTACGGGTGGTAGTGTCGTTAACGCTGATGGTCCAGTAAGGATTTTTATCCGAGTTCAACCCTTTGAATGTAAGGACTTTCGTGCCGGTAATGGCATTGCCGTTTACTGAGAAATTCTCGAAAGTAATGGTGCGGGTCGAATTTGAAATCCACATTTTGTTTGATACTACCACAATAATTTTTCCTTTAAGCGTGTTGTTCCGCTTTCCGGATATACCCGTAGTTCCATAATCAATAATGATTGTTTTTGGGAAATTAACCGAATCTTTTTTATCCACCGTGATGGTTGGTCCGGTAGCCTCCGTGTCGGCAAACATCGATTTTACACCCGCGGCTGTGTTTGTAAATGCCGCCGTTGTCACATAGTTGTCAACTTCGTTTGTAATATCATCGCTGATGCCTGCTGCCTGTGCCTCATCGGTGGCAGTGGCGCTTAAGGCGAGCGTTGTTGAGGAGTCAGTATCGCTTTGCGTACATGATGTTCCCAACAATCCGAATCCCAATGCTATAATAAGCATTGACAGGAAATTAATTTTTTGCATAAAATTCATTCTTAATGATTAATTGTAAAATTTTGTCTGTTCACAGTTTTGACACAAATTAAACTTGAAGGTTTAATCTGTATGAATATCTTTTGCAGAATCATATTTCCATCTTGTTTTTGAATAAATATTCTACCTTTGTCACGCTTTATACAAACGTACATATTTTAAAAAAATTGCAAACGATGAGATTCAACAGACAAATTCTTACACTTTGGTTATTGACAATAACGTTTTCACTTTCTGCTTATGATGCGGTCGGACATCGCATTATAGCTGATATTGCTTATCAGAATCTGACTGAAGAAGCACGCAACCAGCTGGATAATATCCTGGGTAAACGTGGCATGGTTTACGAAGCTACCTGGGCTGATGAAGTGCGAAGCGACAAAAAATACGATTACAGCTATCAGTGGCATTACCAAAACCTGGCGGACAGCCTTTCAACTGTCGATTTCAAAAAGCTGCTTGACAACCCGAATGCGGAAGGTGAACATTTGTTTTTTGCCATTGATCAAAAGCAAAGCCGCCTGAAGAAAGACAAGAGCGATGCGGAAGCCCTAAAATTCCTGATTCATTTTGTGGGCGACTTGCACCAGCCCATGCACCTGGGACGGTTGGGCGACCAGGGGGGAAACCGGGTGGATTACACCTGGTTTGGCAAAAAAACAAACCTCCATGCAACCTGGGATGGATTTCTGATTGAAAACCAGAAAATGTCTTACTCCGAATATAGCCGTTACCTGCAGGACAAGTTCGAACCCCAAAAAGATGAATTTAAAAAGTCCAGCGTCCTTCAATCGGTGGAAGCTGCCTATGCTGTCCGTACCCAAATTTATGTTTACGATTATTCCGACACCAACAATTACCATTACGCCTATCGCTTTGGTGACCAGCTGGACGAAATGCTTTACCGCGGCGGCATCCAGTTGGCCAATATCCTGAACGGGATATATAAATAAACCCGTAGCGCATTTGGAGAAAAATGCTGTTTTAATTTACCCGGGGTTGCGTACAAAACTCTGTAATGGGAACAAAATTATGTGGTATTATCAACATCAATTGCCGTCCTATTTATGGGACGGCAATTGAAACAAATGCATTTCCCAAATAAAAATCAAAACACGGCATTATATCTTTCCTGCTACTTCTATAAGCCTGTTTGTCTATAATCTTAATCGGTCAGCAATATTATTCCTTCATAAACAGGCTATGCAGGTTTTTAGTCCTCAACAGGTAAGTGCCCGCTTTAAGCCCGGAAACATCAATGGTAAATATATCATTATCAACTGTTTCTCCTGACAGAACCACTTTGCCATCAGCACTGATAATGTTGTAATACAGTTCTCCGGCTGCTCCAGCCAGCCTGATAAATGATTTGGCGGGACTGGGATACACAACCGGTTCGGCCACATTGTGTACCGGAATACCACTGGGAACTGTGGTTAGCTTCCATAGTTCAAGGCTTCTTTCATCATAGTTCGCTGCAAAAAAGAGGGAACCCTTGAACACAATAAACCCTGAAGTACTCTGCAGCGGACTTTGAGCCGTGTTAGGAGCTATTCTTTTGGTGTCGGCAGTGGTTCCGTCGGTTACCCACAGTGATTCGCTGTAATTATCATCATTGCCAGAGAAATAAAGTTTGTTGTTGTAAACAGCGGTATATTTGAATTGACATCCGCCATATATTCCCGGATAAATATCTTTCACCATTTGGGTTCCGCCCGGAGTTCCGCCGCTTGCCCATAACTCATCTCCATAGAAACCATCATCGGCCCGGAAATACACCTTGTCATTGAATGCCGCAATATGCCGTTTATCATCTCCGAAGAAACATAGCCGGATCTGTTTTAGCATTACCGTCCCCTCAACGGTTCCGTCACTTACCCAAAATCCATAGCCAGTGCTATTTGTTGCCCCGAAAAACATCTTGTTATTCACTACCACCAAATCCTGTGGAGCACCACTGTTAGCGCCTGCAGAAAATTCCATAAAGAGTTTTGTTCCGCCTTCCGATCCGTTCGTCACCCACAATTCATCACCGTTCGTGCCGTCAGTTGCCCTGAAATACATCTTGTCGCCAAATACAGTCGGATAAATAAGTGCACTGCTTCCTTTCCCCGGATTTATGTCTTTTACCATGTGTGTACCTATTTCGGTACCATCGGTTACCCACAGTTCGTTTCCGTTTACCCCGTCATTGGCCGCAAAATACAGCAGGTTGTTATAGACGATAAAGCGGCTGGGACTACCATCGTCCGTTCGTCCGTTCCCCATGTCGGTCCGGGTATTGATGTCTTTTACCATGCGTGTGCCTCCGGCAGAACCATCACTCACCCACAGTTCATTGCCATGTGTGTTGTCAAAAGCAGAAAAATAAAGCCTGTCTTTGTACACCGTCAGATAGTAAGGATTATTAAACGAATCTCCCCCGATTATGGCTCCGGTTCCCGCGGGTGTGCCGTTCGTTTTCCAGAGTTGGCCACCGGTAACGGGATCATAAGCGGTAAAATACAACATATGGTTCATTACGGTTAAAAAATTGGGATTGCCGCCTCCCGTCCCCTCATTAATGTCCATAAGTAGTTGGGTTCCACCTCCTGTTCCGTCAGTCACCCAGAGTTCCTGTCCGTGAATGTCATCATAAGCGTTGAAATAGAGCTTTCCATCGTATTCTGTAAAATACTGTGGCATACTTCCTCCTTCAGGAGTGCGAATGTCTGCTACAAATTCAAAGTCGTTCTGCGCGTAAGCACTTGAAAACGCAAGTACCAACAGGGAGAATAATCCCGGTTTTAGATTTAGTCTTTTCATAGTTCAAGGTATTTATATTTGATAAATAGGAATCCATTTTTATTGAAAAAACAAACGTTTACAGGCTTTCCTGTACTTTTGAAAAGCTATCAGGTCTATATATGAAAACCAACGGTCAGCGTAAGCTAATCTTTTTGGTTTGAAATACGTGATTAAATTCCTCTAAAATATTAAACAAATTTGATTTCAATTAGTTGCAGAAACAGAACTCTCTTTTAAGTCTGTTTGCATATAGTGTAAAGGACCATTCAGGTGCTGTTTTGTAAACTGGCCAAAATGACGAATGGTGCTGTAATCCATTTTATTTTCAAATTGAATAATAGCAGAAATAAAAAAATTGCACTGGCAGTAAAATACATATAATTTACTCAACATCAAACATTAGCAAAGATTCAGGTGTTTGTTATATGATCTTAACCCCGGGGAAAACCACTTAACCTGCACTACTATGAAAACCTGTTCATTTACCTCAAAACAAGAACATGAAGTGTCGAAAATCCTCCGTTTTTTTATTGCATTCATTTTTATCTCAAGTTGTTTGCATCCTGTGTTGGCCCAGGCACGTTGGACTGCTGAATTTTACGGCGGTTTTGCCGAGAATTTCCGGACGCCGTTGGTGATTCAACAAACGGGTTATCCCGATCTGAAATTTACAGCAGGATATTATACTCGGGCATTAGAACCGCCTATTTATTACGGTTACCGGCTCGGAACCTGGCATGGGCCGAATTTGTGGGAACTGGAGTTTAATCATCACAAGATTTATTTGTTCAACCTGCCCCCCGAAATTACAAGTTTTAATGTTTCCCACGGCCTGAACATGCTGACCCTAAACTACGGAATTGAAATTGGGGATTTGATTTTTAAGGCAGGTGCGGGAACTGTAGTTGCTCATCCGGAATTTAAAATCCGCGGCATCACTTTCGACAATACCCGCGGGCTTTTTCATAAGGGCTATATGCCCGGTGGAATTGCGCTCAATCTGGCTGCTGCACACCAGTTCAGGTTTTCGAAGCGTTTTTTTGTAAATACTGAGTTCAAAACCACCTTTGCCTACACAAAACTGACTCAGGACAACCTGAATGTAAATGTTTACAATCTTGCATTTCACTTCGTTGTTGGGCCGGGATATAACTTTATTGTCTGTAACAAATAGTTTTTTTCCCTTTTACACCAATCCGGGCAAACTTGCCAAGCCGTTCGTACATTTGAGATTCCGATTATTCCGATACCAACAGCAACATGCCTGTCGTTTTAGTGGTAAAATTGATTTTTCAATGGGTATAAGACATTTACATCCATTGTAAAACCGTTTGCCATATGAGATGGCAAGCGGTTTTTTGCCGAACTGGCCAATACTTAAAAAGAAATAATTACAGCTGTAAAAATTAAAAGATTATGAGTAGCTTTGGGGTTTGAAAAAAACAGACTTGCAAATGGACATCAATAAACACGCAATCATACGCTATCAAAAACCGGATAAGTGCTTCCGAAATTCAAGGGGGAATGCAGTAGCGTAGATAAATGTAAAAAATAATAGAAAATGAAAATACTTCATACTTCTGACTGGCACTTGGGACACCGGCTGCTTGAGCAATCACAGCAAGAGGAACAAATACTATTTCTCGACTGGCTGTTAAATTATGTCGACATAAATGGAATAGATGTCCTGCTGGTTTCGGGGGACATATTCGATGTGGGCGTACCTTCGGCACAAGCCCAAAAACTATATTACGATTTCCTGATACGTTTGCGTAATACATCTTGCAACGAAGTGATTATTACCGGTGGTAACCACGATGCGCCAAGCACGTTGAATGCGCCCAAGGAATTGTTGAATGCACTGTCGATCCGGGTGGTCGGCAAGGCAACAGATGATTTGGGGGAAGTGATTTTCAGACTTTCGGTAAACGGTGAGAAAGTGATTGTGGCTGCTGTTCCTTATTTACGGGATCAGGATATTCGCCGCGCCATTGCTTCTGAATCGGCCGAAGAAATCATTAATCGATATAAGACGGCACTCGTCAATCATTTCTCGGAAGCAGCTGCTATTTGCGAAGCAATGAAGACTTCGGATACGACGGTTATTGCTATGGGACATTTGTTTGCCATTGGAGGTTGCACTTCCGAGAGCGAACAAAGTATTTATGTCGGCAATCTGGGCGATATTGGCGCTGATGATTTTCCTTCGGTTTTCGATTATGTGGCGTTGGGACATTTACACCGGGCACAAAAGGTGGGTGGTAAAGAGCAAATCCGTTATTCGGGATCACCCTATTCTTTGAGCTTCAGCGAAGTGGGGCAGGCTAAAAAAATAGTGGAACTGGAAACTGGCGATTCATTGATCATTAGGGAAGTAGCTATCCCTGTATTTAGGGAAATCGTGCAAATTGAAGGTTCAGTTGATGAGTGTCAGGCAAAATTAGATTTGCTGAGTACTCAAAATCACGCACTGACTCCATGGGTGGAAGTGGTATTGAAGAATGCGAATGAAGCCGTAACGGGTTATAAAGAAATATACGACCATGCAAAAAATCTCCAACTTGAAGTGTTGAAAGTTACGGTGAAAGATGACCGGAAATACGACAATTTGAAAAATTTGGTTGATGGTGCGCGGCATATCAAGACATTTACCCCATTAGATGTTTTCCGGTTGAGGTGTGAAGAACTGCATGTTGATTTGGATGAAGATTCTGAGATGTTAGATGCATTTAATGAAATATTGCAATTGGTAATGTCCCCTAACCCCTAAAGGGGAATAGAAAGTATTAGTAGTGGTAATTACAGTTTTTTTGATATAAAAAAAGATATAAAAGACGATGCTAACTTCAACTCCCCTTCAAGAGTTGGAGGTTATTTAATTTAGTATGAGAGTTTTAAAAATTGAATTGCAAAATATCAACTCGCTAAAATGCGAAGTGCCTATCGTGATTGATTTCGAGCATCATCGTTTCGAGGATGTTGGGCTTTTTGCCATCACCGGTCCAACTGGGGCAGGTAAAACCACGCTCCTCGATGCCATCACCATTGCGCTTTACCGCAAAGTGCCGCGCTTCGAAAAATCTAGCAGTCCGGCAAAACTCGAAGATGTGGTGAGCTATGGCGCTGCAATGGCTATGGCGAGGGTGACCTTCGAGGTACAAAACCAACGATTTGAGGCCCAATGGGATATGCGATTGGCTAGCAGTACTGGCAAGCTGTTAGGCAAACCTGTTGAAACCGTGCGATTGAAAAACCTGAGTTCCGGGATAATTGTTGCTGAAACAAAGACTGGTTGCGATGAGAAAATAACTGAAATTACGCAGTTGAATTATGACCAGTTCCTGCGTTCCGTCATGTTGGCTCAGGGTGAGTTTGCCGCTTTTCTATCGGCAAAAAATTCCGAAAAAGGATTGTTGTTGCAGCAAATAGCCGGAGATGAGATTTACCGGAAAATTGGCGAAACTTTGAAAAACCGGATTTCGGATGAAAAAAGGATATTGGAGCAAATCAAAAGCCGGATTAACACCGACGATTTACTTAGTCAGGAAATTGCCGGACAACTTGAGATGGAGAAAAAGCAATTGATTGATAACTTGTCTACTTTAAATGCCGATTTAAAAAAGATGGAAGACGTGCTGAAATGGTACGAACAAATAAATAAACTGAAGCAACAAAAACAGAATATTGAGGCCGATAAACAACAATTAGAAATTGATATAGAGCAAAATACAACTATTTTTCAAGAATTGGAAAAACACGAAGCCGCAGAACCAATAAAAGCAATACTAACGGAAGTTATCCGGCTTGAGCAGGAAATAGAGAAGAAAACCAAGCGGGTTAATGACATTGATTTGGAGCTGGCAGGCCTTGATATAAAGTTAAACGAAGCAAGTGTCCTGGAAATAAGTTGCAAAACAAAAACCATTGAAACTGAACAGATAGCCAAGGACTGGCAACCAAAATTGGAAAAGGTAATTGAGTTGGATACAACTATAAATTCCCATAAAACAACTATATCTGAGAAGGAGAAAGCGAAAACCGAAATAATTGAAGCCAATATGGTTTTGACTAAATCAGTCAAAAATAAAACGGAGGAAATGAAATTGCATGGTGGTGTTCTTGAGCAGCTTCGTATCTATTTTGAACAAAATAAACCTATTCCTGCCATTGAAAAACAGATGAGCAACTGGAATATGCGGCTCACCCAGCGTGAAAGCAATTGGGAGAGATTGACTTCGCTTAACAAAGGAATTGAGAAAGCCAAAGCTGATTTATCGGGGAATAAAACTATAATTCAGGGAATTGATGAAAGCCATAAAACTGAAAAGGGAAAATTGGATTTGCTGGCTTCCGAAATAAAAACCATACAGGAATTATTGGATAAAGGCGATATTGAAAATTTAGTCGTTCAGAATAACTCTCTCAACACTAAGAAGGAACAGTTGCGGGAATTGATTCAACTTTCGGCAAGCTATAACGAACTTGTTGATAATCAGAAATTACTTGCTGAACAGAAGGCCAGTTTAGTACAAAAGCAGAAAGAAATTTCGGAGAAAATACAGCAGTTTGATAAAGAAATACTTACATCTGTTCAGTTGGTGAAAGATGCTGAGGAGCTCTATGAAAAAGATCGATATATTGTTAGTCTGGAAGCAGAACGAAATAAATTGATACAAGGTGTACCTTGCGCTTTGTGCGGTTCTACCGAGCATCCGCTGGTGGAAAAATATGCGGAAATTGAAATTTCCGATAGTAAAAAGAAACTGGATGAACGAAGAGCTAAATTAGAAAAGCTAAATGCAGATAAGAAAACCGTTGAACTTGAGCAGACAAAATTTGGTGCCGATTTCAGTAATCTTATTCTTCAAATTGATAAAAACGATAAGGACTGTGAAGCATTTAAACTGAAATTTGCAGGTTTAAATTCAGCATATAAAATTGAGGATAAATCTGCAATTGAAGCTTCATTTAAAGCGACTGAAAATGAGCAAACAACTCTTTCGCAGAAAATTTCTCTTTCACAAGAACAACAGAAACTCAAAGATAAAAAGCAAGCAGAGTTGCAAACCATTGAGGGGAAAATAAAAGCCTTCGAACTCCGGTTGACACAACTCATTACAGTAAATTTATCAATTGAAAGCTCTGTTTCAACAAGCGAAAAGGAGAGTAACTTGTTGAAATTCGCTAATGAAGATATTGAAAAAGAATTGGCCATTCAGTTTGCCGATTGCGAATTGCAACTGCCTGAAATTGAATATACCGTCCAGTTTATTCAACAGCTTGAAAGTAACGTTAAAGCTTACAACGATAATGCGAAAAAGCAAACTGAAATAGAGAATAATGTGAAGCAATGCAACATTGAGATAAATAATTTCAATGAACAAATAGTTGTTAAGACCAAAGACCAGAGTTTAATCGAAGACCAAATTATCATTTTAAACAAAGAACATTTATTGCTGAGTGATAACCGGAAAGCCATTTTGCCATTGGAAACCAGTACGGACGATAAGCGGATTGAGTTGCAAACGGCCAATGAACGTGCCCGAAAATCTATGGAAGAAGCAACCAAGCAACTAACTGGTTTTAAAGAGCTTCAAACTGCACTCACAGCAGAAAAGACAAGTATAAATAAGGAACAGTTAGAGAATGGAGCCACACTCAACAATTCATTGACAGTTTTGCATGATAAAATTAATCAAAGTAGGTTTGCCAACCGTGAAGAATTGTCAGAAGCGTTGCTTAATGATGATTTGAAAGTTCAATATTTACAAATACGTAAAGCAATTGAAGATCGAAGAATAGCGATTTCAACACTTGAAAAAAGTATTGCCGGTGAATTGGAAAATCTTGAAAAAGAGTTGAAGTCAGATGAGACCTTAGAAATTGCACTTGATAAACAGACTCAAATTAATGAACAAAATGAAAAACTCCAACAACGATTGGGCGAAATTGCTGAAAGCTTCCGAAAAGACGGTGAGATAAAAAGTCGTAACGCACTGGTTGTAGCCGAAATTAACCGCCAAGAACAAGTTTGTCGGAAATGGACAGCTTTAATGAATGTGTTGGGTGGTTCGCAGGATGCATTTAACACTTATGTTCAACGGCTTACGCTCAAGAATCTGATTGATTTGGCCAATCTGCATTTGTATAAACTCAATCAGCGATATTCACTGCTGCTCAATCCGCAGTATAAGCCTGGCGAGGAGCTGAACTTCAAGTTGGTGGACCATTACCAGGCCGATGAAACCCGCCTGGTTGACACTTCCAGTGGTGGCGAGAAGTTCCTGATAAGTCTTTCTCTGGCGTTGGGCTTGTCTGATTTGGCAAGCCACAATATCAGTATCGGTTCGCTGTTTATCGACGAAGGCTTCGGAACATTGGATAGCAATACGCTCGAAACTGTTATTTCCACTCTTGAAACTTTGAAAGCACAAGGAAAAACAATTGGCATTATATCGCATGTCGACAGCCTGAAAGAACGGATTCCGGTTCAAATTCAGGTGTTGAAGAAAAGCAATGGGGTAAGTGTTGTGGAGATATAGTAACTCAAATGAAAGCAGAAATAAAAAATACCGTACAGATTCGCGAGCTAAACTACTCGTCGGACGATTACCGGAAAGAGCTGGAGCTCCGCGATGAGGTGCTCCGCAAACCGCTGGGCATGAGCCTGTACAACGATAACCTGGAGGGCGACAGGAACGATATGCATATTGGCGTGTTTTTGGGAGAACAGCTCGTTGGCGTGCTTATCCTTACCCGGCTAAGCGACACGGATGTGAAGATGCGGCAGGTGGCGGTGGCTGAAAATATGCAATCGCAAAAAGTAGGCAGCAGGATGGTGCGCTTTGCCGAGGATTATGCCCGCGGAAAGGGATTTAAAAACATGGTGCTGAATGCCCGGAAAACAGCCGTGGCTTTTTACGAAAAACAAGGATATTCAACGATAAGCGGGGAGTTTTTGGAAATCAATATCCCCCATTATAAAATGCATAAACAGATCGGTTGACTTCCATTGAAATAATTGTTCACCACCTTTATTTAGCTCTCAGGTATTGTATTGGCCAGGCAGCTTCTTCATCAGCTTTAAAGAGGAAATACGGGTTGCGCAATAATTCGCGTCCCATGAAAACCATATCCGCTTTTCCATCTTGCAAGATAGAATCAATTTGCTCCGGTTTGGTAATCAACCCCACAGCAGCGGTTAAAATGCCTGTTGCACGAATGGCTTCGGCAAACGGAACCTGATAGCCCGGTCCGACAGGAACTTTGGCTGTGGCGATGTTTCCTCCTGATGAACAATCAATCATGTCAACGCCCATTTTATGAAGCGTTTCGCAAAGCCTGACCGTTTCGTCGGTACTCCATCCGCCCTGTGCCCAATCTGTTGCCGATAGGCGCACAAACAACGGCAAATCTGCCGGCCAAACAGTTTGAACGGCTTCCACCACTTCGCGTATCAGGCGGGTGCGGTTCTCGAAGCTTCCGCCATACTCATCCGTCCGTTTATTGCTCAGTGGCGATAAGAATTCGTGAATCAGATAGCCATGCGCTGCATGAATTTCCAACACGTTGAAACCGGCTTCTTTGGCCCGTTTTGCAGCAGCCTTAAACTGGTTAACCACGTTGTTTATTCCATCTTTATCGAGTGACACAGGTGGTATTCCGGTAGCATCGAACGGAATGGCCGAAGGTGCTACAGTTTGCCAGCCGCCATTTCCGGGAGCCAACTGTTTACCGCCCATATCTGGAGTGTCGTGCGAAGCTTTACGACCTGCATGCGCTATCTGGATGCCGGCTACAGAACCGTGCTCATGAATAAACTCAACGATTTTTTGTAACTCGGCGGTTTGTTCATCGTTCCAGATTCCCAGGTCAGCCGGGGTAATCCGTCCTTCTGGCACAACGGCTGTAGCTTCTACAATAATCAGCCCCACGCCTCCGATAGCTCTTGTTCCGTAATGAACATAATGCCAGTTGGTTGCAAATCCGTCGATAGCAGAATACTGGCACATGGGCGGCATGCCAAGCCGGTTTTTGAGAGTAACCGATTTTATGGTTAATGGTTGATGTAAATGAGCCATGGAATGAATAATTTATTGAAATAAAAGTAGATTATTTACCGCATTGGAACAATGAACGAAGCGGAAATGTTTGACGCATTCAGAATTAAAAAACCCCGACTGGAAAAATCCGGCCGGGGCAACTCGTAAAGCAGTAAGGTTTAGTTTTTTTACTTTTCGCAGCTTACAGTTCCATCAACATTGAAAGTCACTGATTTACGTACTTGTTTTGACTGGATGAACACTTTATATTGAAGTGTTCCGTCGGTCAATGTGAATTTCTCAGCACGGTTTTTTACTTTGAAAGTTGAGTAATTGGCATTAACTGCTGCCGAAATTTCTGCAGGTACATCGGTGTAGTGAATTCTTTCGGCTTTGTATAAATAAGCTCCGGCTGCATCAAACACCAGTTTAATCGGTTCTTGTGTAGTTACACAAACCAACACTTCAATGACAGCTCCCTGGCAAATAGTGTCTCTTTCTGCGTGAATTACGACATTGCCGGCATAGTTGGCCAAAATGTAATCGTTAATTACAGTAGGCAGAGAGTCTAATGCAATTTCGTTTTCGAAATGACGTTGATATCCAACGGACATGCTGTCAGAACCCGGACCTTCACCCGGGCGACCCATGCCACCATGACCTTTGTGTCCACCACGGTGGTGAGGCCGGCCAACACTGTCGGTCGTGATGCTGTCCGATACAATCAGGCTGTCGGCTACAAGGCCTTTGCTTGAATTATTGGAATAAGAAACGAATGAACCGGCTTTGGTGAATGAAAGTGTTTCACCCGTATTAAGCGTTGCTGTTACCATTGAGCCACTGGCAGTAGTAGCCACGATTTTTGTAGCCGGATAATTTTCGGCCACATAAGTTGCAACTGATGCAGATGTTGAACCCGATACACTTGCAACTCCCGCAAGGTCTTCATTACTACTGCACGATACCATTACGGCAGCAAATGCAAGAACTGAAAAAATGAGCTTTTTCATAAAGATAAAATTTTAATTGTTATTATTGATTTGTTTTTTTAGTGAGAAGTAATCATGTTCCATTTGCCCAAGATCTATGTTATGTCATTTTAGAATCCGGAACAAAAATAGATTTTGTCAATTCTCAAAACAAGCATATTCAGTGGAAACAGGTTTTCTGTAAGTGAACGTTGTAATAATTATAAACATTAAGTAAATGAAAAGAGCGGTAAGGTGTTATTTGAGAGGCGCGAAGGTCAGAAACAGTTTAAAAGACATGTAAGCATCCTCTTTTTGTGGCCATATAAGATTATCTTTAATAGATTTAGTGTTCAGAAAGAAGAAAGTACCTTTAAATTTTGTTTTAAAAACCATAAGAGATTATCGGGTTGTTGAAAAAATCATATTTTTCAGGATTATGTAAATAGGTGTATTGATAAAAATCGTATTTTTGTAGCTAAACCCGATTTTTCGGTCGAAAGCTAATAGTAACCAGTATAAAGAAAAAAACAAATAGAAATGCAGATCAACATTGTAAACCGTTCAAAACACTCACTTCCCGAATACGCCACACCACTGTCAGCGGGCATGGACCTCCGCGCCAACATTGATGAACCTATTGTTCTGAAACCTTTGGAACGGAAATTGATACCAACCGGGTTGTTTATTGAACTTCCTGCAGGGTACGAAGCACAAATCCGTCCACGCAGCGGATTGGCGATAAAAAAAGGGATTACAGTGTTGAATTCTCCGGGAACAATTGACGCGGATTACCGTGGCGAGGTTTGCATTATTCTGGTGAATCTATCGGCTGAAGAATTTGTGATTAACGACGGTGAACGCATCTGCCAAATGGTAATTGCCGAACATGCCCAGGCCGAATGGGTGGAAGTGGTGGAACTTGGCGAAACAGGTCGCGGTGCGGGTGGATTTGGCCATACCGGAAAACATTAATCTGTTGGCTGTTCATAGTTGACTATTAATGATGGTCAATTACGAACAAATATTTATGAAGTAAAAAAGCGTATGCACAAAATATATTTTCTGTTGTTTTTGGGTCTTGTATCTATCACTTCTTTTGTGACAGCTAAACCGGTTATTCAGAAAGGGAAGCCGGAGAGCAGGCTTTCGGCTGCGGAACAGCGTCAGTTCGATTATTATTTCTACGAAGGAATACGCCTGAAAAATGACCAGAAATACGATGAAGCCCTCGAAACATTCCGGTTATGCCTGGCCCTGGATTCGCTGGATGGTGGTGCGCTCTCAGAAGCAGGAATATTGTATGCTTCCATCGGACTCAATGAGGAAGCTGTTCGCTATCTGGAAAAAGCAGTTCAATCCGACCCTGCAAACTGGTGGTACAATGTGCAGTTGATTTCAATGTATTCCGGATTTAAAAACTGGAAGAAAGCCATTGCTGTTGCAGTTGAACTTCAGAAGAGATATCCGAATAAAGAAGAGGTTTACAACATGTTGGCTTCGTTTTATAAAGAAACGAAAGAATTCGACAAGGCAATTGCGGCATTTGACCGGTTGGAAAGCCTGACAGGCATTGAACAATCACTATCTTTCGAGAAATTCCGGTTGTATATCATGTCCAACAAACCCAAGAAGGGCATTGCCGAAATAGACAAGCTTGTAAATAAATATCCAACCGAAACCCGTTACAAGGTGCTTCGAGGTGACATTTTTATGCAACAAAAAATGCCCGAAAAAGCCTTTGAAGTTTATCAACAAGTGCTGAAAGATGATCCGCAAAATGCATTTGTATATGTATCTTTGTCGGAATATTACAATTCGGTGAATAAGCCTGAGAAAGCACTGGAATCAATTGTTAGTGCCCTGAAAAGTGAGCAACTGGACGTTGATACAAAGGTGCAGGTTCTTGGCCAGTACGTCGAAAAACTGGTTAAGGATTCCACAAAACTGGTCGAAACCGAAAGCTTGTTTAAATTATTGGTAGACCGATATCCGCTGGAAGAGCAGGTTCACGGCTATTATGCTGTTTTTCTGCAATACCAGAAACGGAATGCAGAAGCGGTTTCGGAACTGGAAACGATGTTAAATATCAATCCGAAAAACGACCAGACCTGGATGAGGCTTATTCAGTTTTATATCGGCGACAAAAATTATAACCAGATTCTGACCGTAACTAGCCGTGCCATTGAGAACTTGCCAAAACTTCCGGTGTGGTATTTCTATCGTGGTATTGCTCAGTTTCAACTGGCGGATTATAAAAATGCATTGGAGACTTATCAAACGGGATTGCCTTTTATTTTGGCAGAACAAGCCGCTTTGAAAAGTGATTTTTATGCACAAATTGCTGACAGTTATTTTAAACTGGAGAAAAAAGATTCTGCTTTTGCCAATTATGAACGGGCTTTGGAAGCAAACCCAAAGAATATTATGGTAATGAATAATTATGCCTATTATCTTTCGTTGGAGAAGGCAGAGTTGAAAAAGGCAGAGAAAATGAGTGCCAAAACAGTAGAACTTGAACCCAAAAACAGCACTTATCTGGATACCTACGCATGGATTTTGTACCAACAGGGAAGTTATTCACTGGCAAAATTTTATATCGAACGGGCGGTTGATAATCTGACAAAAGAAGAAGATCCGGGCGTTGTGCTGGAACATTACGGCGATATTTTGTGGATGAGCAATAAAGATGAAAAAGCCCTTGAAATGTGGAAAAAATCGTATGATGCCGGCAATAAAACGGATGAATTAAAAAAGAAAATTGACAATAAAGGGTGGAAACGGCCGTAATTACAAAAATATGAGACATAAAATAATAATTCCGGTGCTGATCCTGCTGATTTTCCCGGCGTGTAAAACAACGAGAACCATAGCCAAAAAAGAAACCAAAGCTGTAAATTCGGTTGCACAAACCATTGAACAAGTACAAAAAAACCAACCTCAGTTCAGAACAGCCAATGTAAGCAAAATGTCGTTGGAACTGGATATGAACGACCGCAAATTGAATGTGTCGGGCAGTTGCAAAATCCGTAAAGATTCCGCAATGTTTGTTTCTTTTCAGGTATTTGGTTTCGAAGTATTTAAAGCAGAACTCCTGACCGACAGCATGAAAGTGTTCGACAAAATGAACCGTCGTTATTTTGTGACTGATTATTCGTACTTTAGCAAACGATTTGGCGTGGATGTGGATTATTATAGTTTGCAGTCGCTGTTGGCTGCTCAGTTTTTTTGTGTAGGCAATAAAGAAATACAGCCGGACAGCTGTAAGTTGGTTACTTTGCCAACCGGACAAAACAGCATTGATTTTGAAACCGGGAATATGTTACAAAGTACCCAATTGACTGCAATGAACGTAATTCAGCAGGTTATATTGAAAGCTAAAAACAGCAATTATAAGTTACAAACCACTTACGCTGATTATGCCGATGTGAATGGAATCAGTTTTCCCCAAAAAATAGCCTTGCTGGCAAACAATGATAAAACAAAGGCTTCGTGCGATTTTACCATATTGAAAGTGGAATTCAACACTGATTTGAAATTTGCGGCAACAGGTACGGAAAGGTATACGCGAGGGAATATTGACCAGATTCTCAAGAAATAGGAAACAAAGTAGAAATGATTTTTAAAACAGGATATTAATGCAATTTCAATCTTCCAACCGAATTTTTATTCTCATATTTTCAGCGTTAGCTTTAGTTTTTTCACTTCAGGCACAAAGTGTGAAAGAACTGGAACTGCAACGAAAACAGACGCTCAAAAATCTGGAAACTACCAATAAGTTACTGAAGGAAACAAAAAAATCGCAGCGCAGTTCGTTGACAAAACTGACAATTATCGGTAAAAATATCAACGAACGGAAAGTCCTGATTAAAAATATCAGCACAGAAATTGGCAAGCTGGATGACGAGATGGGGCAATTGAATCAGGAAAAATCCAGGCTCGAAAAGAAATTATCCATTTTAAAGGCCGATTATGTGCGGTTGGTCCAGGAAGCACATATCAACCGGAGCGTTTATGCCAAAATTATGTTTGTACTTTCAGCAAAATCCTTTGACCAATCCTATCGTCGCTTACGTTATTTGCAGGAATATTCCGATTACAGGAAGCAACAGGTGCGCGAAATTGAAGGGGTTAAAGTACAGATTCAACAAAAGAACGATAGTCTTCAGAGTCATAAAACCACCAAAGTAGAGGTTGTTAAGCAAAAAGAAACAGAAGCGCAAAATTTGTCAAAAGATCAACAAAAAGTCAAAGTGTTGCTGACTGACCTGCAAAAGAAAGAAAAGAAATTGCGGGCAGACCAAAAAATCCAGCAGAAAAAGGCCAACGACTTAAATAACAAAATTGCCGGTATTATTGCTGCTGAAATTCGTAAAGCAGAAGCAAAACGTGCGGCAGAAAAACAAAAACAACTTGCTTCGCAAAAAGCGGCAGAAGCAAAAAGGATAGCAGATGCAAAACGTGCTGCCGAAGCTAAAAAAGCTGCTGAACAGGCGAAACGGCTTGAAGTGGAGCGTGCTGCCGAGAAAAGAAGGATAGCCGAGGCAAAGGATGCAAAAGCTAAGAGTGAAGCTTCCAGGGCCGAAGTTGTAGCTGCCAAAAAAGCTGAAGAAGAAGCAAAAGCTGCAGTTAAAGTCGCAGCATCTGAAACGGCAAAAGCGAAAGCTGAAGTAAAAGCCTCAAGTAATGGTTCTGTTTCTGCACTGACAAAAGAAGAAACGTTACTATCGGGTAATTTCGAACGTAACCAGGGACGTTTGCCATGGCCTACTTCCAATGGATTTATCAGCGGGCATTATGGTGTTCAGCCGCATCCAGTGTTGAAACACGTAACAACGAATAACAAAGGTGTTTACATTCAGACTCCGTCAGGAAGTTCAGCCCGGGCTGTTTTCGAAGGAGTGGTGACACAGCGGTTCTCTATTCCCGGAAATAACAATGCGGTGATTATCCAGCATGGGAATTACAGGACAGTATACGCCAATCTGACACAGATTTTTGTGCGTGAAGGTGACCGTGTAAGTGCCAAGCAAGCCATTGGTAAAATTTATACCGACGATGACAGCGATAATAAGACAGAACTGTATTTCCAGATTTGGAATGGGAAAAGCCTGCAAAATCCGGAAAGCTGGATTGCGCGATAAGTTTTTGGTTTATTCGTTAACTGGTTAATTGGATTGAAAAATATTTTGATAAGAGGTAATTTACTTGCCTCTTACTGCTTACTTCTTACTGCTATTTAAATTATGGAAGAATTTGTAAACGAGTCGCTTTTAGTTGATTACGGCGACAGCAATATTATTACCCTCGAGGGTCTCGAACACGTTCGTCGCCGCCCGGGGATGTACATTGGTAAACTGGGCGATGGTACGCACATGGACGATGGAATTTATGTGTTGCTCAAAGAAGTTCTTGACAACTGTATTGATGAGTACCGCATGGGAGCCGGGAGAAACGTGGAAGTGCGTGTGAAGGATGGCCATGTGGAAGTGCGCGATTACGGCCGTGGAATTCCGCTGGGAAAAATGGTGGAAGCTGTTTCCATTATGAATACCGGTGGTAAATACGATTCCAAAGCTTTTAAAAAATCCGTGGGTTTGAACGGAGTGGGAACGAAGGCTGTTAATGCTCTTTCGTCACGCTTCGTGGTGCAAAGTTTCCGCGATGGACAAAGCCGCCGGGCTGAATTTGAGAAAGGTAAAATCGTCAGTGATACTGATGTCTTTGATGAAACCGGCTCAGATCGTGGAACTTATGTGTATTTTGTGCCAGATAATACGCTTTTCAACGAGTATATATACAAAGAGGAGTACATCGAAACGATGCTCCGCAATTACGCGTACCTTAACACCGGCCTCACTATCAATTTCAATGGAAAAAAAATCCTGTCGAAAAACGGATTGACAGACTTATTGAATGAGAACATCACGGCTCAACCGCTTTACCCGATTATTCACCTGAAAGGTGAAGATATTGAAATAGCCTTTACACACAGCGACCAGTATGGCGAAGAATATTACTCGTTTGTAAACGGACAGCACACCACGCAGGGAGGAACACACCAGAGTGCTTTCCGCGAAGCGGTGGCCCGGACTATCAAAGAGTTTTACGCCAAGAATATGGAGGTTGCCGATATCCGTAACGGTATTATTGCTGCGGTAGCCATTAGTGTTGAAGAACCTGTTTTCGAATCGCAAACCAAAACCAAACTCGGTTCGCGCGATATGTCGCCTTCTGGTGGTATTTCGGTGAGCAAGTTTATTTCCGACTTTCTGAAAAAAGAACTGGACAATTACCTGCATCGTAACAGTGAAACATCAGGCATTTTACTTCAAAAAATCCAGGATTCGGAAAAAGAGCGTAAAGCCATTGCCGGTGTAACCAAACTGGCGCGCGAACGTGCCAAAAAGGTAAATCTGCACAACAAAAAACTTCGCGACTGCCGGGTGCATTTCAATGATTCGCTCACAAAAGATGAAGTCAAAAATACAGCTATTGAGAATTCCTGCATTTTTATTACCGAGGGAGATTCGGCTAGTGGATCTATTACCAAAAGTCGTGATGTAAACACACAAGCGGTTTTTAGTTTAAAAGGAAAACCCTTGAACAGCTACGGACTGACCAAAAAAGTGGTGTACGAAAATGAAGAATTTAACTTGCTGCAAGCGGCTTTGAATATAGAAGATGGAATAGACAATCTGCGTTACAGTAAAGTGATTGTTGCTACCGATGCCGACGTGGACGGAATGCACATTCGGTTATTGTTGATTACTTTTTTCCTGCAATTCTTCCCCGACCTGATTAAAAAAGGGCATGTCCATATTTTGCAAACACCGCTTTTCAGGGTACGAAACAAAAAGGAAACTTGCTATTGTTATTCAGAAGAAGAACGTCTGGCTGCTATGGCAAAACTAGGTTCAAATCCTGAAATCACCAGATTTAAAGGTCTTGGGGAGATTTCGCCCGACGAGTTCAAGCACTTTATCGGAAAAGATATGCGCCTGGATCAGGTTTCGCTGAAGAAAGAAGATGCTGTTTCCGATTTACTTTCGTTCTACATGGGAAAAAATACCCCGGAGCGCCAGATGTTTATTATCGATAATTTGGTGGTGGAAGAAGACGTGTAAGTCAGTTGACAGTTGATAATGGACAGTTGATAATTGAACAAAAAGATGGGAATTTCATATTACAATCAGGATGATTCCAAAGACCTCAATCCGGATATTTATTTCATGAAACAAGCCTTGCTGGAAGCGCAAAAAGCCGGTGAGCGCGACGAAGTGCCTATCGGGGCTGTCATTGTATGCCAGGGGCGAATCATTGCCCGTGGCCATAACCTGACAGAAACGCTGACGGATGTTACAGCCCATGCCGAAATGCAGGCTATAACAGCCGCCGCGCAGTTTTTAGGTGGAAAATACCTCACCGATTGTACGCTGTACGTAACGGTGGAGCCTTGCGTAATGTGTGCCGGAGCACTGGGTTGGTCGCAGATAAGCCGGATTGTGTACGGGGCTCACGACGAAAAACGTGGTTTTATGCGCTTTGCTCCGCATGCCCTTCACCCCAAAACAGAAGTTATTTACAGTGTTTTGGAAGAAGAATGCAGCACGTTGGTGAAAGATTTTTTTAAAAAGAAAAGATAAGCAATAGGCCTTTCCCAATGCCTAAACATTAGAAAAGGCCTATTCCAATAGCCCAGTTAACCAATCATCCAGTTAACTAATAACTAAAATTGATTACCACCAGTTCCGACTGCGTTCCAATGCGGTATTGTGGTCCCCAAAGACCAAGGCCTGACGAAACATAATAGTGTGTTTTGCCTTTTTTCAAATAACCATGGCCAAGCTCAAACATCCTTTTTACAAATAAATTGCCCGGGAAAAACTGCCCGTTGTGCGTATGCCCGGAAATTTGGAGGTCAATGCCATTATTTTCAGCATCACTTAAATGAAACGGTTGGTGGTCCATTAAAATCATAGGTTTGGTTGTGTCCAGTCCTTTTACTATTTCAGCCAGTTCCTTTCGCTTATGATTAGTCCGGTCATGACGCCCAACAATGTAGAAGCTGCTGTCAACCAGACTAACCTCGTCCTGAAGAAAGGTAATTCCTGCTTTTTTCATATATTCCGCCGTAGCCGTAGGTGTTTCCGCATAATACTCGTGATTTCCGTTTATGGCGAAAACGCCCATAGGAGCTATAATACTTCGGAGTTCCTCGTCCATATGTTGTGCAATTACAGGCTTCATTTCGCGGTCTGAAATGTCGCCCGGTAGCAATACAATATCCGGATGCTGGTCGTTTATCATCTTCACATATTTCTGAAGTTGTTTCTTATCGATACTCACGCCCAGATGAATATCGCTGGCAGCTACAATTTTCAGCGTCTTGTGTTGCACAGGTTTTTCTGTACTCAGATTCAGTGTGACAATCTCAGGATTGTTGAATTTTATATTGCCAATAACCAAAGCTATCCCGGTTACCACTAAAGTCATATACATGGCCCACATGCGGAAAACAGCCATACCCACCGGTGCAAAATGAATGAAATAATTCGATAAACGCACAATATCTACCAATAGAAAGCTTAAAAACAGGTAGATAAATATAATTATGTAAGTATATCCGACAAAAGTTACAGTTTTTCCTACAGCCGGTGGCATTGAACTTCCAAAAATCATTCCCGCGAACATGGCCACAAACATTAGCAACATGCTGATAAGATAGCCTGGGCGTATAACAGAAACGGGTGGCAATGCCTGCCATCCGCGTACTATTACGTAACTGTTCATCGAGAGGAGAATTGCTAAGGCGATAATAAAGAAACCGATTTTCATACGTAAATTATTGTTTTTAAATGTCGTATGGAACTCGCATGATAAATTTTCATCAACTTTGGTGAACCTCTGCGTTCATGCTCGTTTCATACGATAATAATTGTTTTTAAGTTGTCGTATGGAATTCGTCCAGTTTTAAGGGACTCATTTCATTCGTTCATTTTTATTTTTTTAATAATTGTCGCATGGAACTCGCAATGAACATGGTCTTTGGTTTAAACGCATGTTTTAATGCTCGTTTCATATATAAATAATTGTTCTATAATTTTTTGTAATTGCTAAATAAACGTTCAAAGGTATATTTTGTTTTACTAATATAAAGTAAAGTTATATAAGTTTTATTGAAAAATAAGAATTAGTTATTCTCTGGCACAAGTATGAATAAGGCTATTTGCACGTTTGGCATTATGGCTTGGTTTGCAATTAAAACTGATAACACGTTGGCGTGAATAAATTACGCTTTACCATTAAAAAACAATCATTTAAACATCAATGAAAACAATTTTATACATATATTTACGGCATAAAACCAACACTCCCTTTCTATGAAAAAGTGCCTTGTGATTTTATACCTCATTTCAGCGTTTTTAGTATCAACACCTGCCCAAAAAGTTGGTTTGGTACTGAGTGGCGGCGGTGCCAAGGGTATCACTCATATTGGTGTAATCAAAGCGCTTGAAGAAAATGATATTCCAATTGATTATGTGGCCGGAACTTCTATGGGAGCCATTGTGGGAGGGATGTACGCCATGGGAATGTCGCCGGACGAAATGATTGCCGTTTTAAAATCAGATGATTTCAAGCATTGGTCGACAGGTGAGGCTCAATCGGACTTTGTGTATTATTACCGGAATGCCGATCCTAAACCGAACTTTATGGAAATGAGTTTTCGGATCAACAGACTAGACTCACTTGATATAAAGTCGAATATTCTTCCTACAAACATTATTTCTCCACGCCAAATGAATTACTCATTTGTACCTCTGACAGCACAAGCTAATGCCGTTGCTGGTGGAAACTTTAATAAACTCTTTGTTCCATTCCGCTGTGTTGCTTCCGATATTTACAATAAACAAGCTGTGGTTTTTTGCTCCGGGGTGCTGGGTGATGCCATTCGGGCATCCATGACTTACCCTTTATTGTTCAAACCCATAATTATTGATAACAGGTTGTTGTTTGATGGTGGAATTTTCAATAATTTCCCTGTAGATGTTATGCGCAATGATTTTAATCCGGGCTTCATAATTGGCAGCGCAGTATCAGCCAATCCCCGAAAACCAAATGAGGGTGATATTGTGATGCAGGTCGAAAATATGGTTATGAACCATACTGATTATACTATCTCCAACGAAGAAGGATTGTTACTGAAATTTCAAATAAGCAGTTCGAGAACATTTGATTTTTCGAAAGTAGATGAGTTTGTAAAATTAGGCTACGATTCGGCTATGAAGCACATCGACGAATTAAAGGCACGTATAAACCGCTCTGTTTCAGTTCAGGAACTGACAGAAAGGAGGCGTAATTTTTTGAAATGTTTTCCGGAACTTAAATTTCAACATGTGAAAGTAGAAGGAGTCGATAGCCTGCAGGAAAGATACGTAGAACAGGTGTTTCAACATAAAAATGAGGTGTTTAGCCTGGATGAATTTAAAGAGGCCTATTTCAAACTGAATTCAGACGATAAAATTCTGGAGGTGATACCACATGCTGATTATGACTCGGTTACCGGATATTTCAATCTGAGGTTATATGTAAAAACACAAGATCATTTGAAAGTATTGCTTGGCGGAAATGTGTCTTCTTCCACATCTAACCAGGCTTATTTTGGATTAACATACCAAAATCTGACCGAATATGCGCAGTCGGCTTATATCGATGCGCAGTTTGGAAAAATGTATAATGGATTAGGGCTTGGGACGCGTATTGAGATTCCGACTCAGAAAAACTGGTATATGAAGCTGGCTCTGGTCTTTCATAAATTCGATTATTTCGAAGGTGATGAATTATTTTATGCTGATAACAGAACGGCTAATTTCACGCAGTTAGAGGCTTATGGCAAATTGAGTGTAGGTTTTCCGGTAACGATGAAAGGTAGACTGGAATTTGGAGCTGGCTATGGCGCATTGACTGATTATTATGTCCAGGACAGGTCGTTGGCAACAGCTGCAACAAAAGAAGATAGAAGTGTTTTTTCGCTTGGAAGTGTATTTGGCCGGATTGAGAGTTATACGCTCAATAACCGGATGTATCCAACAACCGGATATAGTAAGTCGTCATCAATTCAACTGCTGGGTGGCGAGGAGTTTTTCAGATCGACAGAGCATCCGGCAACAAATGTATCGGAGCGAATGGATTTGTGGCTTCAGTATCGGGGAAAGTTTGAACAGTATTATCCGCTAAATTCATGCGTTACACTCGGGGCTTATGGCGAACTGGCCTTGTCTTCCCGTAAGTTGCTTCAGAACTACACGGTAAGTCTTATCCAGGCACCTGCTTTTCAACCGACACCGCATAGTAAAACGGTTTTTAACGGAGCTTTCAGCGCCAATCAGTTTGCTGCCATTGGCTTAAAACCGATATACAATTTTAATCAGCAACTTCATATTCGTGGAGAAGCATATTGGTTTTTGCCCTATAGAAGCATTATTCGATCATCGGACAACTCGCCCTATTATTCGGTACCGTTTTCTTTATCGCAATTTATGGTAGAAACGTCGCTGGTCTTTAATTTCAAGATTGCCTCGGCTGGTATGTTTGTAAATTACTACAGTTCAGGTGTTAATAAATGGAATTTTGGATTAAATATCGGTTTTTTGTTGTTCAACGGAAAGTTTATCGAATAATCCAGCTTATTCACAACTCTTCTTTAGGGCTGCTTTAGATTTAATATGTCCTGATAGTTCCGCTTTTCTGAAATCCTGGCAAGCAGCTTCTTTTTGTCCCAGGTTTAGTTTAGCAACGCCGCGATTGTAATATGCGTCGCCATAATGTGAGTTAAGCTCAATGGCTTTTGAGAAATCCTCAATTGCACCCTTGTTGTCATTCAAGGTCGTCTTTGTTAAACCTCTGTTGTGCAAAGCTTTGTAATGTTTAGGGTTCATTCCAATGGCTTTATTATAATCTATCATTGCAGCTGAATAATCTTTTTGTGCATCTTTTGCATTTCCCCGGTTAAAGTATGCGTCTGATAGCGGTTGTACCCTTATTGACTTAGAATAATCTGCAATTGCATCATCGTAATTTCCAAGGTAATACTTGGCAATGCCTCTGCAAATATAAGCATAGGCAATTCTGGGATGGTACTTGATTGTCAGCGTAAAATCTTCTACAGCACCGGTATAATCTTTGATATATTGTTTTGTTAACCCTCTGCTTACTAAAGCCATAGCATCTTTTGGATTTATTTCAAGCGTTTTGGTATATTCAGCAATTGCGCCTTCGTAGTCCTGCATATTATACTTGCAATCACCTTTATTGAAATACGCATCTGCATACCTCGGATTTATTTGGATGGCTTTGTCCTGATCAGCAATCGCACCTTGAAAATCCTGCATGTAGTACTTTGCAATTCCACGACTTAAATATGTTTTTGCATCATCATTATTTCGTTCAATAACTTTTGTGTAATCTTCCACAGCGCCTTTAAAGTCCTGATTATAGTACTTGTTGACAGCTCTGTTGAAAAGAACCGATGAAGATTGGGCTAAGCAGGCAGCACTAATAGTAAGTGCAGCAACAAGATAGATTAACTTCTTTATATTCATATTGTTGTTTTAGTTTGGTTTTCGAAAGTAATCATTAGTTTTTAAATACAAACAAATATTAACAGAAAAGTAACTTTTAAAGTCTAAAAAACACCGGGTTGACTCTTTGTGAAAGAAATATCCGGTTTTGTATAGAGAAAAGAATTCGTGAAATTTAAATGAATTCTTTAATCGTATTTGAGTATCGAGTTTTTATATTAAGTAGTTGGAATAATATAATACACCATTTATTTGGTGTTGTGCGATAATATTCGTATATTTGTCTCAATATGAGATATATAAAACTAAAAACAGAGGATATTGAGCTGTTAGAATTGCTTGTCA
>Ga0208789_1000211_pt1 | contig 71899 bp, 59 predicted proteins | sample Methanotroph_Enr_FD_187368 | JGI IMG/M metagenome (GOLD analysis project Ga0208789, IMG submission 187368) | Enriched soil microbial communities from Old Woman Creek wetland in Ohio, USA - Methanotroph_Enrichment_5 (SPAdes) (version 2) | ecosystem: Environmental > Terrestrial > Soil > Wetlands... | reverse complement strand
CGAATTCGAATACGTATATAAGCTTTTCATTCGTTGCGAGCCCATCGGCACGCAAATCGCCGCCGGGGCTGAAACCGACAATGTAGGCTGGTTCTGCGAGTACGAATTACCTGAACTTTCGAAACCCCGCAACATTGAATCACAAATCCATCTGATGTTTCAGTATTACCGAGGTGACAAAACGGAAGTTTATCTGGACTAAAAGCTATTCATTCAGATAAAGTTAGGTTTAAAGAATCGCAGATTCAAGGCATTCAATCGGAATATGACTTCACATTAAAATCCTTATATTCTGACAATTAATCTCCCCTAAATAGAAATCAGTTATTCGCAAAGTTTCTTTCCCGATCAAATTTATTATTTAAGGAAAATTTCAAACTCTGGATGGGGTTCTGATCGTATATCTAAAAATTCTCACGGATTAGATAGAGCCCTATTTTTTTGTATCTTGTTGGCAAATAGCCTCAACTAAATTTTAACAAAATCCACAAACAGAACCTAACCTGACGGATTTATGAAGAAATATATCTTATCTATCGACCAGAGTACAACAGCTACAAAAGCGCTTATTTACGACAGCGACGGTAATCTGGCCGCACAAAAAAACATCGATCACAAACAATTCTTTCCTAACCCGGGATGGGTAGAGCACGACCCCGAAGAAATATACAGGAACACCAAAAGAGCTGTTCTGAAAGTGATTAAAAAAAGTGGAGTCGCTGAAAACGAGATTGCAGCCCTGGCAATAACCAACCAGCGCGAAACTACCGTTGTTTGGGATCGAAAAACAGGAAAGCCAGTTTTTAATGCAATAGTCTGGCAAGACAGGCGCACCGCAGATTCTTGTTTGCAATTAAAAGAGGCTGGTTACGAAACATTAATTACTGAAAAAACCGGTCTCCTGATTGACGCCTATTTCTCGGCAACAAAAATAAAATGGATCCTCGATCATGTTGAAGGCGTAAAAGAGCGTGCCGAAAAGGGCGAACTTGCATTTGGAACCACCGACACCTGGGTAATCTGGAACTTAACAAAAGGACGTTCGCACATTACTGATGTGTCAAACGCCAGCCGCACCCTGCTTTTTAATATTCATACCCTGAAATGGGACGAAGAATTATTGCAGATATTTGGAATACCAGCCTCGCTGCTTCCCTCGGTAGTTCCGTCAAGCCATATTAACGGGAAGGTTACTGATATTAAGCAACTGACTGGCGTACCGATTGCCGGAATAGCCGGTGACCAACAGGCCGCCCTGTTCGGACAAATGTGCATTGGCGAAGGAATGGCTAAATGCACCTACGGAACCGGTTGTTTTTTAGTCATGAATACCGGGTCGAAAGCAATTATTTCGAAAAATAAACTACTGACCACCATTGGCTGGCAAATCGGAGATAAAGTTACCTATGCACTCGAAGGCAGTGTATTTATGGGCGGAGCTGTAATCCAATGGCTTCGCGATGGACTTGACTTTTTTAAAGATGCTGCCGATAGCGAATCTTTAGCCGGACAGGTTGAAGATAGCGGAGGTGTTGTTTTTGTACCATCGCTTACCGGACTTGGAGCCCCGCACTGGGATCCATATGCACGAGGGTCGATTTTTGGAATTACCCGCGGGACAACAAAGGCTCACCTGACAAGGGCTGCACTCGAAAGCGTCTGCTTTCAAGTCAATGATGTGATTGAAACCATGAAGATGGATTCTGAAGAATTAATTCCTGAATTGCGTGTTGACGGAGGTGCTGCAGCCAATAATCTCATGGTTCAGTTTCAGGCCGACATTTCCGGAATCGACATGGTACGATCAACCAATATGGAAACCACCGCTCTTGGGGTAGCGTATTTGGCTGGCCTGGCTGTCGGACTATGGAAATTAGAGGAACTTCAGAAAAAGTGGAAAGTTGATCGGGTCTTTAAATCACAGGTAAAGAAAGAAGATACAGAAAAACTGAAGGCCCGCTGGTATAAAGCTGTTGAACGGACAAAAAACTGGATCGATTAACAAATTCAAGGAAAAAGTCATTAGAAAAGGGGAAATGGCCAGAATAGCTCTAGAGAAGCAAGATATTTAGGGAATGAAATAGGTGGAGTAAACCATTGGTGGCATAACGTTTTTCAGGGCAATAACCCTCTTTTTGACACCTGCCAACCGCAGGTATGGAAAGAAATTCGATTCTATAGAACCGATTTATGCAAAATAATACACCAGAAAAATGAAACGTTCAGAATCGTTAAGGGCAATCCAATATTCTCCGGATAAAATCTGGGATATCGTCATTATTGGAGGCGGGGCAACCGGGCTGGGAGCCGGAGTTGATGCCGCATCAAGGGGTTACGACACGCTGGTTCTTGAAAAGTACGATTTTTCGAAAGGAACATCTTCGCGAAGCACCAAGCTGGTTCACGGAGGAGTTCGTTACCTTGCTGCCGGAGACATAGGCCTCGTTCTGGAAGCGCTCAACGAAAGGGGTCTGTTGTTACAAAACGCCCCGCACCTGGTAAAAAACCTGAAATTTATTATTCCGAATTATGGATGGTGGGATGGACCATTTTATACTGTCGGCCTGAAAGTTTACGACATGATGGCCGGGAAACTGGGTTTGGGTCCATCAATCCACATCACCAAAGAGGAAACCATGAAAGCCATTCCGAACCTGGTGGAAGAAGATTTGAAAGGCGGTGTAATTTATCACGACGGGCAGTTCGACGATTCGAGGCTTGCGATAAGTCTGGCACAAACCATTACCGACAATGGCGGTTATGTGTTGAATAACTGCGGAGTGACCAATTTAATCAAGAATGAAGAAGGTATTATTTCAGGAGTCGAATGCTTTGATTCTGAAAATAACGAATACTACACCATTAAAGCGAAAGTTGTTGTAAACGCCACGGGAATTTTTGTCGATTCAATCAACCGGATGGATGAACCTGATCATACCAAAACAGTGGTGCCAAGTCAGGGAATCCATATTATTCTCGATCAATCTTTTTTGCAGGCCGACGCGGCAATTATGATTCCAAAGACTTCGGATGGACGCGTATTATTTGCAGTTCCATGGCACGGAAAAGTGGTAGTTGGCACCACCGATACGCCAATTGAGAATCCGGAAATTGAACCCCGTCCATTGGAAGAAGAAATTAAATTTATATTGAATACCGCCAGTAAATACCTGACCAAAAAGCCTAAACGAAAAGACGTTTTGAGCATTTTCGCCGGGTTAAGGCCATTGGCTGCCCCTGCCGAAAAGAATCAGGAAACCAAAGAAATTTCACGAAGCCATAAATTAATCATTTCAAAATCAGGCTTGATTACCATGATTGGCGGAAAGTGGACCACCTACCGTAAAATGGGCGAAGATATTGTTGAAAAGGCAATCCTTCTGGGCGGACTCGACAGCAAGGAGTGCGTGACTAAAAACATGCCCATTCATGGTTATATGAAAAATCGAAATGGCATCGGTCATTTACATGTTTATGGATCAGATATTCCGAAGATAAAAGCTCTGATCGGGCAAGATCCGGAACTGGGGAAAAAGCTCCATGAAAATTTGCCATACCTGAAGGCGGAGGTTGTGTGGGCCGTTCGCGAAGAGATGGCGCTCACCGTTGAAGATGTTCTTGCAAGAAGAACCAGGGCTCTTTTGCTCGATGCCAGGGCAAGTATTGCGATTGCTCCTGAAGTAGCGACCATAATGGCTAAAGAACTTGGTTTAAGGCGAAGATGGCAGAGAGAACAAGTTAAATTATATACAGAATACGCAAATGGTTATATCTTAAACTGAAATTTACATGAATCCAATTGTTGCTGAATACCTTGGCACATGCATCCTGATCCTGATGGGCACCGGAGTTTGTGCCAATAGCTCACTGAACGATACGTTTGCCAAAGGCGCTGACTGGGTGCTGATTTCCTTTGGTTGGGGCCTTGGGGTTTTTATTGGCGTTATTGTTGCCGGGCCATCAAGTGGGGCACATTTAAATCCGGCAGTTACCATTGGATTAGCAATCGCCGGAAAATTTGCCTGGACAGATGCCCCATTATATATTTTAGCCCAGCTACTGGGGGCGATGTCTGGTGCGTTTCTGACATGGCTGCTTTACGCCGACCATTATAACCGGACAGAGGATCCGGGAACAATAAAAGGGACATTCTGCACCTCGCCCGCGATAAAAAATACACCACGGAATTTATTAAGCGAAGCGATTGGAACTTTCGTCCTGATTTTTGTTGTCCTGTTCATAGCCGGTCCCGAGTTCAAGGTTTTGGGCATCGATGCGGTTAAATTTGGACTCGGGTCGGTTGGTGCGCTGCCCGTAGCCTTATTGGTTGTGGCCATCGGCATGAGCATGGGTGGATTAACGGGCTACGCCATCAACCCGGCACGCGATCTGGGGCCTCGTATTATTCATTCGCTTGTCCCTATAAAAACCAAAGGACCCAGTGATTGGGGATATGCCTGGGTACCAATTATTGGTCCAATCATTGGAGCTGCATTTGCCGCCTTTGTTTATCTGGCAGTCATATAAACGACATACCTTCATTTAGCCACCTCTGTTAACCGTTGTCTGGATTTCAAAAAATTCCGACATCTGATTATGCAATTTATTTGGAATTTTCTTTCCATTTTGTAGCTTTGCAGACCAGACCAGACCAGTATAATTAAAACTAATAAAAATGAGAATTAATCTGTATTTGATTTTGTTGCTTGCATGCCCGCTTCTGGGAATTTCACAAAACAAATTTCAATTTCAAAACACCAATCTGTCAACTCAGGAAAGGGTTGAAAGCCTGCTTTCTGAAATGACCGTTCAGGAAAAAATGGGCCAGATGCTTTATACATCACCTGCCATCGAACGGCTTGGGATTCCGCAGTATAACTGGTGGAACGAGTGTTTACATGGCGTTGCACGCGCCGGATATGCTACTGTTTTTCCTCAGTCGATCACGATTGCAGCATCATGGGACAAAGACCTGCTACACGAAGTTGCTTCGGTGATTTCCGATGAAGCCCGTGCCAAACACCATGAATTTGCCCGCCGGGGATTACGGAATATTTATCAGGGGTTAACTTTCTGGTCGCCCAATATCAACATTTTCCGCGATCCGCGTTGGGGACGTGGCCACGAAACTTATGGGGAAGATCCCTTCCTGACAGGACAGTTGGGTACCCAGTTCGTCAAAGGGTTACAGGGCGACGATCCTAATTATCTAAAAGTAGTTGCCACTGCCAAACATTTCGCCGTCCATTCAGGTCCGGAACCATCGCGGCATGTTTTTGACGCCAAGGTCAGCGAACGCGACCTGCGCGAAACTTATTTGCCAGCTTTCCGCACGCTGGTTGTTGATGGCGGAGTTTATTCGATCATGGGCGCTTACAACCGTTTTCGCGGCGAAGCTTGCTGCGCCAGCCCGTTTTTATCCGGAATCCTCAGGAATGAGTGGGGTTTCAAAGGATATATTGTAAGCGACTGTTGGGCCATTGCCGACATATGGCAATACCACAAAATTGCTAAAGACGAAGCGGAAGCTGCCGCCATGGCAGTAAAAACAGGCACCGATCTGGAGTGTGGAAACTCTTACAAAGCCTTGCCTGAAGCCCTTAAACGCGGATTAATTACCGAAAAAGATTTAGATGTTTGTGTCGGTCGTTTGTTGACTGCCCGGATGAAACTGGGCATGTTCGACCCGGACGAAAAAGTAGCTTATGCACAAATCCCGTTCTCTGTAAATGACAATCCGGCGCATGATCAATTGGCTCACGTGGCTGCACAAAAAAGTATTGTATTGCTAAAAAATGCCAACCACACTTTACCACTGAAGAAAAACCTTGCCAAGATCGCAGTTATCGGACCAAATGCCGATGAAATTGAGTCATTGTGGGGTAACTACAACGGAATTCCATCACATCCGGTAACCGTACTTCAGGGTATAAAAAACAAAATAGCTCCGCAAGCTGAAGTGCTTTATGCTCAGGGTAGCGAATTGGCCGATGGGGTGTCAAAATTAACCCCGATCCCTTCCATTTACCTTGAAACTGAAGATGGCAAACAAGGCGCCTGGGGCGAGTATTTTGCCAACAACAAACTGGAAGGCAAACCACTGTTTACCCGCGTTGACGACAATGTTGATTTCTATTGGGAAACAGGTTCGCCTGATCCACGCATGCCCGTTGATAATTTTTCAGTCCGTTGGACAACCTACTTAAAAGTACCTCAAACGGGTGATTATGAAATTGGATTGTGGAGCATGCCGAACTTTAAAGTGTACTGCGACAATAAAGAGATTTTGGGCGGAGATAATGAACATCATGCTTTCCACACTTCAAAAAAACTGACTCTTGAAACCGGGAAACGGTACAAGTTGGTATTTGATTACAAGAATTACACCGGCGACGGAACGGCAAGTTTGTTGTGGGCAACTCCGCAGCCAAACATGCTGGCTCAGGCAGTTGAAACCGCAAAAAAAGCAGATGTTGTAGTTCTGGTTTTGGGTTTGAATCAACGTTTGGAAGGCGAAGAAATGCCGATTCAGGTTGATGGGTTCAAAGGTGGCGACCGTACTCACCTGAATCTGCCAAAAACTCAGGAACAGCTGATGGAAGCCATTAAGGCAACCGGGAAACCTGTCGTTTTGGTATTGCTCAACGGGAGCGCCCTTTCGGTAAATTATGCTGCTGAAAATATGGATGCGATCCTGAGTGCCGGTTATCCCGGACAAGAAGGCGGAAATGCAGTGGCCGATGTTCTGTTTGGCGATTATAATCCGGCCGGACGTTTACCCGTAACCTACTACAAATCGGTTGATCAGTTGCCAGCTTTCGAAAACTACGACATGGAAGGCCGCACCTACCGTTATTTCCGTCAAATTCCGCTTTATCCATTCGGGTTTGGGTTGAGTTACACCAATTTCACTTATACCGATCTGACCCTTCCGAAAGAAGTTAAAATGGGCGAAAACGTTACCGTTTCGGTTAAGGTTACCAATTCCGGAGAACGTGACGGCGACGAAGTGGTGCAGTTATACCTGACCGACGAAAAAGCGTCAACACCGCGCCCGATCCGTTCGCTGGAAGGATTTAAACGTATCTCGTTGAAAAAAGGCGAATCGCAGATCGTGTCGTTTACGCTTGAGCCTCGCCAGCTGTCGATGATCAACGATAAAGATAAACAAGTTGTGGAACCTGGATTTTTCACAGTAGCTGTTGGCGGAGAGCAACCCGGATTTACCGGAGCTGCTAAAGCCGAAACAACCGGAACACTCTCCGGAAGGATGAAATTAGTCGGGAAAGTTCTCGAAATAAAATAGTTGGTTTAGGAATTGTTTTGCGTGTGATCCCCTTCGAAATTCGTTTTGGAGGGGATTTTTGTTGAATGGGTTTAGTTGTTTTTCCACCCTAAAAATAAGGATACATTTTGCAAAACGCCCGTCACAACTTGCCCTGCTGGGTTTCCCGTCGTCCCGCTATAGTTTTCGCTGTCCTGCCAGGGAAAATCACCGTCCTGCTGATGTTTTTAGCGTCCCGCTGAAAATCTGGGCGTCCCGCTGGCAGGGGAACTGTCCCGCTGCGGGTTTCAGGAGGTTTTGGAAGATAAATGGCAATAAAATGAGAAAGCCTGACTTGTAGTCGTGTTTCCGACTTTATAAAATTGAAGGGCCTTACAACTACTAAACCTTACTTTTCTTTACCCAAATTTCAAATCGTCTGATCCACACAAAAATAATTGCGAGTAAAATTCTAGGCCAGATTAATATACCCAAAGGATAGCCAACTGCTACAAATAAAAGGGGATCTTCGAGTTGAGAGTGCGAAATTGCAATGTTGTGGTTTAGCAAATCGGCATCTTCACGGCTAAGTTTTCCATCTTCTGTTTCGCTGATCATGATGGCGCCGCCGTAGCCAAGCCCAAGCGTATTAGCAACGACCCATAAAAACCCGGTACTCGAAGGCAATCCCATCACTTTTAACAAAGGAGCAAATGGCATCAGAATCCATTTGATCAGGCCAAATTCGTTGAGAATCTTCTGAATAATCAACAACAAATTAACAAGAATTACAATTTTAAGCGTAGTTACCAGCATATCTAAAAGCCAAAGTTTCAGGGCGGGGCTGAAGTCTCCCATTAAACGAACAACATTTCCAGATTCAGGAACTGCTTCTGCCGGAAGGATTAGATTCAACATCCAGGCAGCAATAAAACTTGCTGATAAACGGGTAAAAACCATTCTCCATGGCGCTGAGCCTGTTTTTTTCTGAATGGCCGTTTCTACAATAAAAGCGTGTGAGATTAGGCACATTACCGCTAAGATTGTCCCTTCCCGGTGTCCGATTCCGAGTGTCGTCATTACGGCAATCACCGAATAAATATTGGTAAAAAAGCTAGTGATTAGTACAATCGAAGCCTGACCTGATAACCCGATCAATTTAAACAACGGCGCAACCCATCCGGCGATCACATTCAGTATTCCGAAGAAATCGAGCAGGAAAACAGCAAACGAGACCGGGATGGTCAGCTTCAGTAACCAAATGGCGGTTTTCATTCCCTGCGGCAAGGCAATTTTAATGCAATGAACGAGTCTTTCCTGAAAGGTCAGGGCTGGGTTTTTCATCTTGTTCTAAAAATAATTAACGTAGTAAACTACATGAAGTGGCGGATGTCAACCTGAAAAAGCTGCCTAAGTGGAAAACACACCGAAAACCACTGCTGTCGGCGAGTAGCTAATGTTAGCAGTACGGGCTTAATTAGCCATGTCAATTCCATATCCCATTAGTTTCTGTCAGAATTATTGGCCTCCCGTCTGTAACTACAATCGTATGTTCATGCTGTGCCATGTATCCTCCTTTATTCCCTATCATAGTCCATCCGTCATTCAATGTGTCAGCATAGGTTGAAGTTGTTGAGATAAATGTTTCGATTGCAACTACAGAATTTTTCTTAAATCTTCTTCGGTCAAAACTGTTTCTATAATTAAGTAATTCATCAGGATATTCGTGCAGGCTTCTACCTATTCCGTGTCCACCAAGATTCTTAATAACTTTGAATCCTCTTTGTTTTGCCTCGTTTTCGATTAAGTGCCCAATATCAGAAATTCGTACTCCACCTTTTATGTTGTCAATTGCTTTCTTTAAGATGAGCTTTGAAGCATCCACTAATTTTTGATGTTGATTAATATCTTCGCCAAGAACAAATGAACCTCCATTGTCAGCCCAAAATCCATTCAATTCTGCGGAAACGTCAATATTAACCAAATCACCTTCTTTCAAAATCCGCTTATCAGAAGGAATTCCATGACAAAATTCATTATTGAGACTAATACAATTATAGCCAGGGAAACCATAGGTTCGAAAAGGTGCAGAGTTTGCCCCAAAATCAGAAAGAATTCTTGCCCCATAATTGTCAAGTTCTTTAGTTGTCATACCCAGTTGGGCATATTTTGTCATTTCTTTTAATGTATAAGCAACAGCTTCGCTTGCTTTTTGCATTCCAATCAATTCAGATTCTTTTGCTATTGTCATGTCAATATCTTCTTTTACTTAATTCTAAGTCCATCGTGAGGTTTATTTCTTAGCCAAACAGCTAGCATCCAATGTTGAATATTGGATATTCAACATTCAAAATCCAAAAGAAATAAAAAAGCCCCGCATTTACGAGGCCTTTCAGTTTTATTTGAACTTTTTCAGGAGATCCTTAACGGCATCTTTATGAACCGTGAATCCCATCATCTTTAGTTTGATGTAATCCTCGTGGAAGAAATAATATCCGAAGTTAGGATTGGTCTGATCAACATTCCGGGAACCTGAACTTGAATCTTTAATCAGGAACCAGTCTTTACCCAGGCCTTTGTAATTTTCAAGGTAACCAATCAATTGCATACCATGGTCGTCGGTAGTGGTCTCGTTCGAAAAACGGAACTGACGGGCATCTTCGTTGATGTATGCCGATGGAATATCGTAATCAGGAATCAATGCACAATTGGTTTCGCGGCTGAATCCGGATTCAGAAACATCACCACCAATACTCAATGTATATCCACTTTTCGCGGCTTTTTTCAAAGCTGCCATAAAATCGTCGAGTGGAACATTGTAATAATCTTTGTTGTGCCACCAGTTGTCGGGCACTTTGTATTCCACCTGCTGCCAGTAAGGTTCTTGCTTGTACGAAAGAATCTCCACAAAATCTTCCGGATTAAGCTGAAGGTAATCTTTCAGGTAAGTTTGCGGCATATAAGTTTTCCCTTCAACCACAAACTGAGTTGGAGGAACTCCAATGTAATGGTTCATGATCGATTTAATGGTTTCGATGGCGTATTCCTCATTCCAGGCATTCGAGGTTTTCAACGAATTCAGGAATGCAGTCATTTCCTCCACCATTTTGGCATGGCTGTGAAACTTCCGCCCATCGATCAAGCCGGTATACGCTTCATCTGGAACAGCTCCATAAGTTTTCATGATGCGCGACAAGGCATTGCCTTCTGAACCTTCCGAAAACACAGAGTTTCCACGTTTCTGAATGAAACGTCTGGCTTTCTCGATGTATTCGCAATAGGCTGAATAGATTTCAGAAATTTCCACTTTTTTACCAGTTTGGCGAAGCACTTCCGATTCGTAAAACGATGTAGTTGAAAAACTCCAGCAGGTACCGGCATTTCCCTGCGATTCGGTCATGTTGCTCCATGCCGTTTTATATAGCGAAAGGTTATTTGGCAAATCCATTCCCGACTGATCCATCACAAACCGCACAAAAGGTTCTTTCTCCGAAAGTTTTTCCTCAACTGCAGTCACATCCTTCAGGATTGATTCGTAGTAAAAACCTTTTCCTTTTTCATCGGTTATCACTTTGCCTTTGCTTACATTCTGAGCCTGACTACCAATAGCCATTGAAACAGCCAAACCAGTTATCCAAATTGTTCTTTTCATGTTACTAATTTTATTTTAGGGACCGAAATATAGATTAAACAATTGTTTCACATCCTGAAGAAAATCAGGTTTGTTTGGCACGTAGGTATTTGAAATGGTTACAGAATTACAAGATTGAAAGAAATGCGGTATAACGGTCATTAGTCATTAGACATTGGGAAAAAGGGGGAAAAGAAAAAAGTAAGAAGGAATCCTGTCAAATCGAAAAATTTCTTATTCCTCTTTCCCTTTTTCTAATGACAAATGACTTTTTCCTAAAGACTTTTCCTCAACTGATGGAGCTCCAGTTAAACTCTGTGTTTTTCATTTTGAGCAGATGATACACCAGAATCTGGTTTTCCTGTTTCTGAAGTTTGGGGTCTTCATCAAGCAAGTCGGAAGCCTGGTTGCGGGCATGTTGAAGAATTTCGCCATCGCGACCCAGATTGGCAATTTTCAAGGTAAAACCGATACCGCTTTGCTGGGTTCCTTCCAGATCGCCCGGTCCACGAAGCTGCATATCCACTTCGGCAATCTCGAACCCATCGTTGGTGCGTACCATGGTTTCGAGACGCTTGCGGCTTTCGTTGCTTATTTTGTATGAAGACATCAGCAAACAGTAAGATTGTTCGGCGCCGCGCCCTACCCTGCCCCGCAACTGATGCAATTGCGAAAGCCCAAACCGCTCCGAACTTTCGATGATCATCACCGAAGCATTGGGGACATCAACGCCCACTTCAATAACGGTGGTAGCCACCATGATCTGCGTTTTGCCTTCTTTGAAAAGTTGCATTTCGGCATCTTTTTCGGCAGGTTTCATTTTGCCATGAACCATGCTGATGGAATACTGCGGAAATACCTGTTTCAGCAAATCGTATCCATTCTCCACATTTTTCAGATCAAGCTTTTCCGATTCCTTGATGAGCGGATAAACCACATAAACCTGCCGTCCGACCGACACTTGTTCTCGGATAAAATCATAGACCTGCTTCCGGCGGTTTTCGTAATAATGCAGGGTTTGTATGGGTTTCCGTCCGGGCGGCAACTCGTCGATCACCGAAACATCCAGATCGCCATAAACCGTCATGGCCAAGGTTCGCGGGATCGGGGTGGCTGTCATCACCAACACATGTGGCGGGGTAAATTCATTCTTTTTCCAAAGTTTGGCCCGCTGGGCAACCCCAAAACGGTGCTGCTCGTCAACAATAACCAAACCCAGTTTCTGAAAATTCACCTTGTCTTCAATCAACGCATGGGTGCCAATCAAAAGCTGTAAACTACCATCTTCAAGCTGTTCATGAATGACCGTTCGCTTGGCTTTCTTTGTAGAGCCGGTCAATAGTGCGATGTTGATTCCGAGTCCATCGGTCATCTTTTTGATCGAATTGTGGTGCTGATTGGCCAAAATCTCTGTTGGTGCCATCAAACTAACCTGAAAACCGTTATCGAAAGCGATCAGGGCTGTCATCAGCGCCACCAGTGTTTTTCCGCTGCCCACATCGCCCTGAAGCAAACGGTTCATCTGCTTGCCCGAGCCCATGTCTTTGCGGATTTCTTTGACCACTTTCTTTTGCGCATTGGTGAGTTCAAACGGAAGGTGATTGCTGAAAAATGTATTGAGATTATAGCCGACCTTCGAAAAAACAAATCCTTTAAAAGAGCCTTCCCTGTTGTGCTTCAGGCTAAGTATGCGCAGTTGGATGTAAAATAGTTCTTCAAATTTCAGGCGAAAAAGGGCATTTTTCAGGAGATTTGGATTTTCAGGAAAATGAACCTGACGCAACGCAACAGGCAAAGACATTAACTTCAATTTGGAAATCAATGAAGGAGGAAGTGTTTCAAATATTTTGCCCTCTATCAGTGCTGAAAGATTGAATTGAAATTTATTCAGAGCTTTGCTCGTCATAAATTTCTGCTTCATTTTTTCCGACGTATTGTAATAGGCTTGAAAAACTCCAGCCGAGACTTGCTTGTTTTCAGCCGGTTCCAACTCCGGATGAACGATATTAACCTTCCCGTTGAAAATAGACGGTTTCCCAAAAACTATGTATTCGACTCCGGCTTTTATATTTTCCTTCACCCATTTCACACCCTGAAACCACAAAAGGTCCATCACCCCCGATTCGTCGCGGAAATGGGCAATCAGCCTTTGGCGGACACCTTCGCCGGTTGTTTCGAACCGGACAATACTGCCCTTCAACTGGATGTAAGGCATGTTGCCCGCAATCTCAGAAATACGGTAAAACTTAGTCCGGTCGATGTATTTGTAGGGGAAATAATACAGGAGATCATTGAAGGTGAAAATCTTCAATTCCTTTTTGAGCAGTTCGGCCCGCTGAGGACCGACGCCGGGTAGAAATTTGATATCCTGATCCAGAAATTCTGACATAGGGCAAAGATAAAAATTATCTCCTTTTTGTTGCCTGAACCTATGCGGTGGTAATGAAAAGATAGTCCACCAGACAACAATTCGATGTTTTTGTGGTTTTATTTTTTTATTCGTGTATTTTGTCTGAAATTAGGTTTGATATTTGTAATAAACAAAGCCTGAATCAAACTAATCAAGTCAAACAAATCAATTCAAAAGATGGAAAGTGTTATCAAGCTCGAAAAAATCGTAAAAAACTACAAGGTAGGAACTCAGATTGTGAGGGCATTACGCTCTGTTTCGCTTAACATCAACAAAGGAGAATATGTGGCCATTATGGGCGCTTCAGGCTCCGGAAAATCAACATTAATGAATGTGATTGGTTGCCTGGACACTCCAACCAGCGGTTTTTACGAACTGAATAAGCAGGATGTAAGCCATTTGTCAGACGACGAACTGGCTGAAATCCGAAACAAAGAGATTGGCTTTGTTTTTCAGACATTTAACTTATTACCACGAAATACAGCACTCGAAAACGTGATGTTGCCTTTGGTCTATGCCGGAGTCAAAAAACAACAGCGCATCGAAAAAGCTGAAAAAATTTTAACAGAAGTTGGTCTGGCCGATCGTATTGAGCACAAGCCCAATGAATTATCTGGTGGTCAACGTCAGCGAGTTGCCGTTGCCCGCGCACTGATTAACAATCCATGTATTTTACTGGCCGATGAGCCAACCGGAAACCTCGATTCAAAAATCTCAGAAGAAATTATGCAGCTTTTTGCCGAGATTCACCGTAAGGGAAACACGCTGATTGTAGTTACACATGAAGAAAGCATTGCTATGCATGCACACCGCATCATAAGGTTAAAAGATGGTGAAATAGAAGCCGATTACGTGAACCCAGATCCGGTTTATTAAAAATAATCATGTAGAGACGCGATTAATCGCGTCTCTACGAACATCACACAATAATGAAGATATACACACGCACCGGCGACGATGGAACAACTGGGTTGATTGGAGGTTCGCGGGTCAAAAAACACAACATCAGGCTGGAAGCCTACGGAACTATTGACGAACTGAATTCCTATATCGGGCTGATCCGCTCGATGCAAACCGACGAACATACAGACAAAATACTGGAAATCATCCAAAACAAATTATTCGTAATTGGAGCCAATCTGGCCACCGACGAATCGATTAGCCTGATCAAAAAACAAATGCCATGCAAGAAGACTGATATTGAGCTTCTCGAAACTGAAATGGACGATATGAATGCCAGTTTGCCCGAACTCAGGAACTTTATTTTGCCAGGTGGTTGTCAGGCTTCGTCGTTTTGCCATGTGGCACGTACTGTGTGTCGCAGAGCAGAACGCCATATTGTTGAGTTATCTGAAAATAAAGAAGTGGATACGAACTTGATTAAGTTTATTAACCGTCTGTCTGACTACCTTTTCGTACTCTCCAGAAAGTTAAATTTAGACCAAAATGCACTGGAAATAGTATGGTCTCCAGAGGTCGGCGATTAATAATTATTAATGTTTGCAGAATCCGTTTTTTTGTTATATTCGCAAAAGTTTAAAAAAACCGAGTTAAAAACTTCCTAATAATTAAGAATATGTACTGGACTCTTGAATTAGCCTCTAAACTAGAGGACGCCCCATGGCCAGCAAGCAAGGATGAGTTGATTGATTTTGCCATCCGTAGTGGTGCTCCACTTGAAGTGATTGAAAACCTTCAGGAAATTGAAGATGAAGGGGAAATTTATGAAAGCATTGAAGACATCTGGCCAGATTACCCAAGCAAAGATGATTTCTTTTTCAACGAAGACGAATACTAATTCTCGTTATCATACAAAAACGCAAGGTCGAAAGCCTTGCGTTTTTGTTTTCTGGCAGATTTAGATTCCCCTTTTATATTGGGCATTCGTCGTGGGATGAATTATTTCCTGAAGTTCCGTTTTTGAGTCAGGGTTGCCATTTAGAAGATTCTCGAACTGCTTAATTATTCCTGATTTATCCAAGTTTGTTTGGGTGCCGGTTTTTATATCCCGTAAATCAATGGAAAATCCGGAAAAGAAATCAGGCACATCGGTGACAATATCGGTATTCAAAAAATTTATTTCATTGAAAATGCGATGATAGTTTCCTTTCGATTTCTCAAGATAGATCGCGTCATTTTTTAGGTTGATAATGGAGCTTGATTTCTCGCAACTTGAAAAACAATCATCATCAATTTGATCCTTGCCACATCCAACAACTTGATGAAATAAACATTGCCGGCTCGTCATCAGAACAACCGGATGATAAACACTGCAATATAATTTAAAGCCCTCAGGTTTATTCAGTTGCCACATCTGAGCCAGACTGATTTCATTCGAAATAAATGCGCCGGAACAGTTGAAATTCTCTTTTAAGCACAACAGACTGAAAGAATTAGTCACATTCAGGTATGGTCCTGCTATCCAGTTGATTCCTCTTTGAAAAGCTTCGTAGGCAATTCCTGTATTGTTGGTTACAATCAGCCTGGGTTGCACCTGCTGAAGAAATTCGACCGCAGCGCTGTAGTCATCGCCAATTAAAACCGACGGAAACCACGGAATAAGTTTTTCGTTTTTCCTGAAAAGACCGACAAACTCAACACATTCATTTTTAAAACTATCCGGAAGCTGAAAATAGATATCAGCCGTGGTTTCTTTACAGAGGTACAAATCTTTTGGGGAAGATATCAGCACCAAAAGCGAAGGTTTTACTTTCTCCCTGTTTTGCTTCCTGAAGGTAGGTACCTGAATCGGATCATGGGTTTCTCTTGAATCGTTCAGGATAAACAGCAACCGTTTTTTTATCGCCGTGAGTTCTTTAAACGGCAGATAAACATCAGGTTGAAGGTCATCCAAGGTTAATTTTTCAATATAATATTCCGTATCGTTAATGGCTTTCAACCGTTTAAAAATCATCTCAAAATCTAAAACTTCAGTTCCTGTTGATGCCAAATTAACCTCCGATTGCACCACAAACGAAGTATCCGGAGTTTTTACTGCTACTTTTAAAGGCGACTCATTTTCTCCTGAAATATCGATTACCAAAGGAGTTTTTGCGATACTGAGTTGTTTTATTTTACTTTCTACCGAAGTTTTAATTCCTTCTTTTTCCTCATACAATCCGATTTGGTCTTCCTCTAATTTTTGGCCTGAAGAGTAATCATTTACTTCCGAAAGATGTCGAATGGAATGATCACGGGGATTGTCGATAAACATCCCCTTATTGATATTTCCTTTCAGGAAACCATTCGAGAAATCACGGTTAAAAACCTTGTAAAGATCGCGATTGTCGGTCAACAATTCGTTGCGTTCGGATAAACTGCTGAGTTGTTTTCGCCAGTTGCTGACCACCGTATAAACGTAATCGGATTTCTTAATGCGGCCTTCAATCTTGAGCGAATCAACTCCTGCTTCATCTAGTTCACTAATATCAAACCATGCAGAATTGTCTTTCAGATTGAGTGGGTAATCTTTACCAGCAAGTGTGGTTAAATACCTATCGCGGCAAGGCTGACTGCACCGGCCGCGATTTCCTGAGTTTCCGCTTTGCACCGAACTGAGGTAGCAAATTCCGGAAAATGAAACACAGTATGAACCATGCACAAATACTTCGGTTAGAATGTGATTTTGATGGGCGACTGCGGTTAAGGTTTTTATCTCCTGAAGATTCAATTCTCTGGAAAGGTTTACCCGTGAAGCTTTCAGCCGACTTAAAAACCGAATTTGACCTTCGTTGTGAGTGGTTAGCTGAGTTGATGCGTGTATTTTCAATCCCTTAAAATAGCGGGATAACATGTAAAACAGTCCAAAATCCTGGACAATGACACCGTCAATGCTGGTATTCACTAACTTGTTTAATAAGCCAATCAAAGTGGGGATTTCACTGTCAACAAAAATGATATTTAAGGTTATGAAAATCTGACAGTTATTCTGATGAGCCAGTCGTAAAATTCCCTGTAAATCGTCGAAGCTGATATTGGCAGCACGGTTTCGGGCATTAAATTTATCAAGCCCACAGTAAACGGCATCGGCCCCAGCCAGTATTGCAGCTTTTATCGAATCAACATCCCCACCCGGCGCCAATAACTCCATTTTTCGTTTCATGGGGTAAAGATAAAGTATTTGGAGTTTCTCACTTCTTCAAATATCCAATGGGGTTTCTCGATTTTTCTGTTTCTTTCTGGTCTGCCATTTCGGTAAAAGTCTGATAAATATCGTTGAACTGCATGTTGGTTTCGATCATAAAGTTTTCAAGCTTTTGGTTGAGTTCTGCATAACCAAGTGCATATTGCCGCAATGCGATAAACGCCCGCACAACAGAGATATTTATTTCAATTGCTTTGGGGCTGTTCAGTATACTGGCGAGCATTGCCACACCCTGTTCAGTAAAGGCAAATGGCAAATACTTACTGTATTTACCTCTTCCCGGTTTTTCTAAGGACGCAAATTGCGTCCTTAGAAAATTATATTCTTCCCCATTCAATTCAAACATAAAATCAGGAGGAACATGATTTGGGTTGCGCCTTACAGCTTCTTTTAACCGCTTGGTCTCAGTTTCATACATTTCAGCCAAATCGAAATCGAGCATAACACGCATACCTCGAATCTCGAATATTTTGTTTTGAATGATTTGCAATTCCATATCGCCAAGCTTTTAGAAAACTTTCAATAGCTTAAATTATAAAAAACTATGATGCAGACCAAAAGCGGCTGAACTCCGGCTTTTAATCCTTTGTTCAACCGCTTTTGTGAAACCAATGGGTTCCATCTTTCAAACGAGATGAAATCCCTTTTCTTCACAGGGTCTACATCTTATTTTGGTCCGATCAGTTCGATGAAAGTACCATCGGGATCGCGTACCAGTACAAAATCACGGGTTTCGTCGAGTTTAGTAGGTGTAATCCCAAGGGTTTTCACATTGTACTTTTTGATGCGTTCCAAAATTGGTTTCATCGATTTCACATAGATGGTTATGTACTGCATACCTGTATCATCGGGCACAAAGTTTTGTTTCGGATGGGTAGCTTTTTTGCCAAACGACATTAGTTTCCATTCGGCAGCTTGCTCACTGTTTTCGAGTTTCAGTATGGTCACATCAAAGCGGTCACCATTGCTTAATCCAAGTTCTTTGGCTCTGGCAGATTCAACGCTGAACGCGCTGGTTTTTACCATGCCAATTACATTCTGGTAAAAGTCGAGCGATTTATTGAGGTCTTCAACTACCAAGCCAACAGAAATGCCCGATTTGGCAAAATCGCCGGGAGCCTGAGCAGAAAATACAGGTGATACTATCACCATCGCTACTAATAAAACAAGGTTTTTTAAACGATTTTTCATGATGAACGGTTTTGTTTATTTTTGATTTATTATCCCGTAATTTTTTTCGGAAGTCCTTTTACCAAAACAGGCTTCTCGTTTTGTTTCTTCGGCATAAACATATCTTTGTATGTCAATCCGAGTTTTTCCTTCATCTCGAACGAATAATCAAGCGTACCAAGGTCGGCACCGGTATTGTTGGTCCCAAACGTGAATTTCACTCCGGCTTCTTTGGCTTTCCGAAGGATTTTTTCCGTTGGAAGTTTATACCTCGAATTGATTTCAAGGGCTACTCCATTCTTTGCCAAAACATTCACAAAACGGTTGATTCGTGCATCGGTCCAGAGTTCGTCGTATTTGGCAGCAATTACGGCAGGAAGGAAAGTCGGGTTAACATGTATGTCAACAGGCTCCTGCGAAATCACACTTTCAATTTTACCAACCAGTTCGTCCATAAACTGCTGCTCATCATCCACAAATGCTTCCTCCGGCAACCAAAGCCTCATGCGACGGCCTTTGTGATCAGTCCAGGTCATTCCATCGGTAAAAACATAATCGAATTTAGCCACAGCTTCAGGCGAAAACAGGGTCACCCACTCGCGGCCTTCGGCTTGCATTCCCCTAAAAATAGGTTGAGTCTGAACAGTGTCCATATAAGCGGCCAACGAAGCATCGTCGGTTACCGGAAATTTCAACCCACAATTAGGCGCAATACCATAATTGATGCCTAGTTTCAAAGAGTTCTCACAGGCTTGCGCGATGGTCAGTCCGCCTTTCAGGTGAACGTGAAAATCAATAACCGGAAAGTTTTCCAAACACATCTTGGTAATTTTGTCGTCCCACTCTTTTGAAACCAACATGGCAAATTTTTCGGCCTTTGGCAGCGGTTTCACCTGGATACTTTTAAAATACACTTTACTATCCTTGTCGTGGCATTGCAAGGCGATACGCCCGGCGCTAAACACTTTCAACACATCGTTTTTGGGGCGATATGGGTTATCTGGTTGAATATAGTCGACCACTTTTGTTCCATTAACAAATACTTCGCAACGGTTTTCAACCACCTTGAATGACAGTTCGAACCATTCGTTATCTTTTGCCGTTGGATAATAAACGTTCCGGATACCGTATAAACTTCCGGTTTTTTTCAACTCCTGAAAATCGCCCGGACGTTCGTAAGAGTTGTTAATCTGAACTTCGTAGCCTCGCAACAACGGACCGTGAGATTGTTCCTGGGTATGGAAAATAATTCCGGAGTTACTGCTTGGATCTGTTTTCACCATCGCCTTCATTTCGAAGTTGCGGAAAACACCTTTATGAAAATCACCAGTATAAAACAAATGACTGATCGGACCATTGGCAACCAACATACCGTTTTCGACCTGAAAGGAACCGGGGTTTTCATTAGCAGTCCAACCAGTAAGATCTTTACCATTAAAGAGTTCAGTCCATTCCGGCTCCTTGTTTTGGCATGAAACAAATGCCAGAGTACTTAAAATGAGAAAAAGGAAGAATTTTAATTTCTGCATGATCGTTTGGTTTAGTTTTTTAGAATGATAACAAAGATAAAAATCTTAGCCATATACTTGATTTCATTTTAGCAAAGTATTGACCGCAAGTGTATGGTCCGTGCAATTATCCTGATATTTGGACTGCAAGACATCTGGGATATTTCATTTTTAATACATTTGCAACCATGAACATATTAAAGTCAACAGTATCAAACTTGAAACCACAACTATGAAACTATTGGGAATATGCCTTGTTCTGCTTATTGCAACTACTTCGCACAAACTTTTTGCACAATCATCCGGAGTTAAAGTACAAACTGCGCGTCAAGTCATCGGTCAGATGCAAACTCAGCTGACATGTCAGTGGAGTAAGGAAACTGTCGATACTTTTAAGACCGGCAATCCTGACGATGCGGTTACCGGAATCGCAGTTTGTATGTTTGCCGATATGGAAACTCTCCGGAAAGCAGTAGCCAGCAACTGCAACCTGATTATCGTTCATGAGCCCACATTCTACAATCACCTCGACAAAACCGATGCTTTGGAAGACAATACGGTTTACCGCAAAAAAATTGAGTACATCAACGAACATAAGCTCATCATTTTCAGGTTTCACGACCACTGGCACCGTACTGTTCCCGATGGCATTTATATGGGAATGATCGACAAATTGGGATGGAAAGCCAATCAAACCGATCAATCGATGCTGTTTTTCAAGTTCGACGAACAAACGGTTGGTGGCTTTGCTCAAAAACTTCAAGAGAAATTAAAAGGAAGCCAGCTTCGAATTGTTGGCGATCCGTTGATGCGTTTTACCAATGTTGCCTTGGCTGTTGGCGCTCCCGGGTCATCGTCGCACATTAACTTACTGACCAATGAATTTACCGAATTGCTCGTTGCCGGCGAAGCCTCGGAATGGGAAACTTACGAATACGTGCTGGATGCCTCAATGTTGGGAATGAAAAAAGCGGCCATTTTCATCGGACATATTGCCTCGGAAGAAGCCGGAATGGAGTATTGTGCCACCTGGATGAAGACCTTTATTCAGGATATTCCAATCACGTATCTCGAAAACGGATCGTCGTTCTGGTCGGTTCAAAAGCCAATCGTAAAATGATTAATGCCATTATCTTCGATATGGATGGAACGCTGGTAGACACCGAACCATTCAACACAGAAATTGAAAAACGTCTGTTCAGGCTAAATAAGGTTGAGATTTCAGAAGAAGCACATCAGAAATATCTCGGAATAGCTTCAGATACGATGTGGAGGGAAATTGCCGAACGAAACCAACTTAAAATTCCGGTTTCAGAATTAATTGAGCAAAACCACAAAGAGAGTTTTAAATACCTATCTGAAGTTGAACAGATACCGATCATGCCCGGATTGGTCGACCTTTTGGAAAAACTTCAGGCCAGAAAATATCCGATGGCGGTTGCGTCTTCGTCCACTCCTGAAATCATTGAACTGATCCTCAGCCGTACCAACCTTAAAAAGTATTTTCGGGTGATTGTAAGCGCTCAGGAAACGGGAAAAAGCAAACCTGAGCCTGACGTTTTTTTACTGGCCGCTGAAAAATTAGGAATTAAACCAGTCCATTGCCTGGTAGTTGAAGACTCGGAAAACGGAATAAAAGCTGCGCTAGCTGCCGGAATGACCTGTGTGGCCTATCAGGGTCCTGAAGCTGATCCTCAAAAGCAGAAAGAGGCCGATGCTGTTATTCAGAACTTTTCTCAATTGGAAATGATTCTTTTATAAAAAGTGTCCAGTCACAGTTTTCAGTCGCAGCATTCAACTCCAATTTGATCGTTCGGAACACTGCGACTGACCACTGAAAACTCTTTATAGCGTCACACCGGTTTTAAAAATCGAAATTTCCTTAAAGCCACTTTCTTCGTGCCTTAGTTTTTTCCCGTTTGAAACCTCGATGATGTATTGAATAAATTCTTCGAGCAACTGATCTATTGTCTTGCCTTCGAGCAATTGCCCTGCATTAAAATCTATCCAGTTTTTCTTTTTGTTGAACAATGCCGAGTTGGTCGAAATTTTCATGGTAGGCACAAAACTTCCAAATGGAGTTCCCCTTCCGGTAGTGAAAAGAACAAGTTGACAACCGCTAAATCCCAATGCTGATGCGGCAACCAGGTCGTTTCCAGGTGCAGCCAATAAATTCAGGCCTTTCACTTTTATTGGTTCTGCGTATTTCAGGACGTCCATTACCGTTGCTGTTCCTCCCTTTTGAGTGCAGCCCAACGACTTGTCTTCGAGGGTTGAAATACCGCCATCTTTGTTGCCCGGCGACGGATTTTCGTACACCGGTAAATTATGCTGCGCATAATAATCCTTGAAATCGTTGATCAGACTTACCGTCTTATCAAATACCAACTGATCTTTTGCCCTTGCCATCAGAATCGTTTCGGCGCCAAACATTTCAGGGACTTCAGTTAAAACGGTTGTTCCGCCTTGGGCAATCAGGAAATCGGAGAAAACACCCACCAGCGGGTTGGCCGTAATTCCCGAAAAACCGTCGGATCCGCCGCATTTCAAACCTACTTTCAATTCTGAAAGCGGAATGGCTTCGCGGCGATCGTTTTTCATATGGCCGTAAATCTCCTTCAGGATTTCAACCCCAGCCTCAACTTCGTCTTCCACGTCCTGCGAAACCAAAAATTTGATACGATCTGCATCGTATTCGCCGATAAACTTTTTCAAGTGAGAAATCTGGTTATTTTCGCAGCCTAAGCCAAGCACCAAGACACCGCCAGCATTTGGATGATTAATCAACTGCGCCAGTGCTTTCTGCGTATTCACGTGATCGTCGCCCAACTGCGAGCAACCGTAATTGTGCTTGAAAACTTCAATGGTATCCACATTTTCAGGATTAACTTCCTTCTGAAACCGGTTGATAATTTGCTGAGCCTGACCGTTTACACAACCAACCGTAGGCACAATCCAGATTTCGTTTCGGATTCCGGCATTTCCATTGCTTCGGCGGTATCCGTTAAAAGTCAGGTTGCGCTTCGCATAGCGAATTTCGTTCAGTTTCTGGTTGAACGAATAGGTAATTGTTCCGGAAAGGTTGGTTTTCAGGTTGTGCGTATGAACATGGTTTCCGACCTGAATTTCGGCAATGGCATGACCAATCGGAGTTCCATATTTGATCACATCGGCGTCGACAGCAATAGGTTGCAACGCCACTTTATGACCAACCGGAATATCGTGTGAAAGAACGATTTGCTGGTTGTCAATAACCACCGAGTCGCCAGCTTGTCCAAATTCCAGACAAACAGCCACATTATCGTTCGGATTAAGTTTTATGAATTTTGTCATTTTTTTGATGTGAATTGCGGGTAAACCTGTAACCCGAAACAATTATTTATCCTATTTTCATCAACGGGTTATTTTTGCTTAGAACGGCTTTCACCGCTTTTTTCATTCCAACCTGCTCGATCAGAAACAAATAGCAAGTTACAGAAATGGTCAGATTTGGGACTTCATTCAAATCACGTTTCCAAACTTTTTCAAGTTTCAGCACTTTCTCAACCAATTTCTGGATCGAAATCGGGCGTCCGTCACATTCAGCCCAAGCTTCTTTGTAAAAATCAAGAATCCATTGATCGTCCTGAACCTGATAACTTTCGCCATCGGCCTCGCCTTTGAAATAAGCGATCATAGCGGCCAGTGAAAATACCAGTTTTTGCGGCAACATCTGATGGGCATCGTAATAATTAAGCAAGGTTGGCAAATTGCGGGTTTCCCATTTCGACATAGCATTCAGTGCAATACTCTGCCATAAGTGCCTGATGTATGGATTCCGGAAACGTTCCAGAATTTTATGGGCAAACGATTGAAGTTCTTTTTCGGTACCATCCAAAACAGGCAAAACCTCGTCGTAAACCAGTTCTTTCATAAAATTGCCTACTTCGAGGCTCTCAAAAGCTTCGCGCACGGTTTCCAGTCCGCTAAGGTATGATACTGCATAACTACCGGTGTGGCACCCGTTCAAAACCTGAACTTTCTGCTCGCGAAACCGGGTCATGTCTTTCACAAATTTCACATCCAGACCAGCTTTTTCGGCCGGAAATTCTTTCTTCACCCATTCCGGAGCTTCAATCACCCAAAAATGAAAGTATTCGCCAACCACCACCAGATTATCTTCGAACCCAAGCTCTTTCTGAATTTCTTTAATTTCATCTTTCGGGAAACCTGGTACAATGCGGTCAACCAGAGTGTTGCAGAAGGTGCACGACTGATTTACCCATTGAATAAATTCATCGCCAAGATTCCAATTTTGAGCATGTTGAAGTACATATTTCTTCAGCATATCGCCATTTTTGTCAATCAGTTCGCAGGCAAAAAAGATTAACCCTTTGTCAGCCGCACCATTAAATGCTTTGTAACGGTTATATAGCAAAGCAGCAACTTTTCCCGGAAACGATTTTTGCGGTTGCATATCGAGCGTGTCGGTTTCGTCCATGGCAATGCCGGCTTCGGTGGTATTCGAAAACACAAAACGAAGATCGGGATTGAGGTAAGATTGCTCGTATTTTGCGTATTCGGTATATGGATTGATTCCCACATTGATGCAATCGATCAGCGAATATTCTTTAACCGGCAGGCCATTTTTGATCCCCTTCAGGTAAACATGGTAAAGCCCGTCCTGAGCATTCAACATATCGGCCATCCCTCCCGGCAGTGGTTGCACCACATCAATACCAGTATTGAAATCAATTTCCTTATTCATTTTATCCACAATCCAATCGGTGAAAGCACGTAAAAAATTTCCTTCACCAAACTGAAGGATACGGGTTGGATAAACTTTTGTTTGAGTTGCGTTTTTGCGATTTAATTCCATTTTATCTCTTATTTTAAATTTTACCGTGTACGGACACGAATTATCAAAATCAATTTCCGTGTACGAACACGGTTCGAATCGCAAATGTATATTTTTATTTTATCCATGAAAATAAATTGATTTGAAATATCATATAACACTCTGATCTACAGCACATGTTATTTTATTCTTAATGATTATTTAATAAATATATCCTCAATCACTAATATGAGCTGGAATAATTTCTATTTTTAAGCATCAATCCTAACGATTGTTTGAAAGAAATGCTAATCTGAAATCATATCACTTCAATTATTGCGCTACGAAACATGATTGAAAAGCAAATCTATGTAATAACCGGAGGCCCCGGATTTGGGAAAACCTTGTTAGTCGAAGAATTGAGACAATTGGGTTATAATTGCTCCGGAGAATTCGCCCGAAATTTGATTTTCTCTCAGGAAGAAACCGGAGGCGAAATACTTCCGTGGAAAAATCCGAGACTCTTTCAGCAGAATATATTACAGAAGCGAATTGCCTTTTTTGATTCAGTGCCCGATAATTCCATTGCTTTTGCCGACCGTGGCATTCCAGATCAACTGGCATTTGCCCGTTACAGAGGATTTGATACTCCGGAAGTTTTAAGCGAATATTCTCAAGAATACAGGTATGCCCCACAAGTTTTTGTGACTCCACCATGGCCTGAAATCTTTGTCAATGACGCGATCCGATCAGAAACATTCGAGGAAGCTCTTCAGATTCATGAAATTATCGTAGAAACATACCTTAGCTTGAATTATCAGATAATTGAATTACCTTTATTACCTCTCAAACAGCGAACGAAATACCTACTTCAAAACTTATTAAACTTTGAAAATGATGGAAATTAACAGACGTAATTTTCTGAGAAATGCCGCAGTTGGCACAGTTGCCCTGGCTACAATCCCCGAAATTCTTTCAGCTTCAATGCAATTGGGCAAAAGGAAACAAAAAGGATTTTTGCCGTCACTAAAAACCGGAGATGTGATTCTGTTTCAAGGCGATTCAATCACGGATGCCGGCCGCGAACGAATGAAACAACAATCAAATTTATCCGGATCATTTGGAACCGGATATTCTTTCCTTGCAGCTTCCCGCATTTTGAACGAGAATCCTGCGAAAGATTTTTCAATTTTCAATCGGGGAATTAGCGGCAATAAAGTTTATCAGTTGTCAGAACGCTGGCAAAGGGATTGTTTCGATCTGAATCCGGCTTTGCTTAGCATCCTGGTTGGAGTTAACGACTATTGGCATACTCTGGAAGGAAAATACGAAGGAACCGTAGAAAAATACGAACAGGATTATAAACAACTTTTGGTGTTAACCCGGAAAATGCTCCCCGAGGTAAAACTGGTTATTGGTGAGCCATTTGCTGTTTTAGGCGCCACTGCTGTAACCGATAAGTGGTTTCCAGCTTTTGATGGCTATAGGGCCGTCGCAAAGAAACTCTCTGAAGAATTTGATGCTGTTTTCATTCCCTATCAGGCAATCTTTAATGAAGCCATTCTCCGCGCACCAGCCAAATATTGGACTGCCGATGGAGTTCATCCAACAATGGCCGGATGTTCGCTAATGGCCGAAGCATGGTTGAATGCAGTAAAATAAGCGACTTGAAAAAAGTCATTAGTCATTGGGAAAGCTATTGAAAACGATTTTTCTAATGACCGATGACTTTTCCCTAAAAAATAAACCAGGGCAGATAAATCTGCCCTGGAAAGGTACTACCGGGAATTGATTGATTATTTTCAGAGAACCGATAGCTTTTTTTGAATTATTGAAATCCAATCGAAATATAAAACTATCGAGAACTCGGTTTTAGTATATCAATCACAGTATTTATTTGTTCAAGATCATTTCTGACCTTCGATTTTCCGTTTCTGGTCTCCGATCAGAAATTGTTTCGTTCTCCCACAAGAAATATCTTTTTAATACAACCTTTCGCCTGATGCCGACTTCAGTTTATATTGACTTACAGTATAATCTATCTTTGCTTTCAGAAGTTGTAAACGACTCTCTGACACAGCCGTTGAGCCTTCGAGCAATTCAAGATTGGTAATCACGCCTGCATCAAAACGAGCCTTAGCCAGCGAATAAGCTTGTATCGCCTGCCGGAGTTGCAACTCACCCTGCTCTACTTTTTTCTGCGATGCTTTCACATTGGCTTCACCTTCAACCACTTCATTCACAATACCCCTTCTGGCGATCTCCGTTTCCTGATCATTGCTTTGAATCGCTGATTGCGCCTGTGCCAGATTGTACATCTTACGTTTGCCATCAAAAATCGGAACCTTCAATCCAAAACCAGCAACGAAATTGACCCTTGGGTCATATAAATATGGCGTATAGCCGTTCTTGATTCCTCCCGTAAGAAATGCATTCAGAACCGGCTTGTTTTGCAATCCGGTAAGGTTATAACGCAATTGTGCCAGCTTGGATTTTTCGGAGGCAAGCTTCATTTCGTCGCGGTTTTGCATGGCAGAATTGATCAACACATCATTTTCAAGGACTGTTGCCGTTACATTTAAATCTTTCTTCACCCGCTGATTGGTCGACTCCGGTTTCCCTAGCAATGAATTAAGCAGACAAATCTGCACCTGAAGGGCAGTTTCCATATCAGTTTTCTGATTCTCGATGCTCGAAATCCGGACATCAGTTGTCAGGATTTCATATTGGGTCGCCGATCCGGTTTCCTGTTTCTTCTTGATAAAATTCAAGTGTTCGTTTAGTGTTTTAAGCTGTTCATCCTTTATTTTCAATGCTTCCTGAAGGTAAACAAGCGTATAATAATTGGCAATCACTGCCTGCGAAAGTTTCTGTTTTACCTGTTCAACCGACCGAAGTGTCAATTCTTTACCCTGCTTTTCGAGCAAAACATTCTTCTCCGTCTTTCCAAAGTCATAAATCGTCTGGTTCACATTGACCGCGGCCGAATAGTTGTCGTGCGGAACAAAGCTGAAGCTGCCCATATCAGGAATGGTAATGGTTGATATCGGCCCCATGCGCGAATAAGAAGATGTAAAATCGACATTAGGCTGGTAATTCGAGTTGGCTAAACCTATTTTAGCATCCGAGACATTAAGATCTTCCATCGCCTTTTTTACGAGCGGATGATTTGCCGTAACCTCGACAATAATTGCGTTCAGCGAAAGCGAATCGCTACTTAGCGTTTGGCCATTTGCTATTCCGATTATCAAAATTCCAAAAACAGGAAGAATGAACCGGAAATATTTGTTTATTTTTAAAATCATCTGATTAAGATTTTACAATTGATTTTTTATTCTTTGTTTTCATGATAAGTACAGGAACCAAACTCACAAATGTGATGATGGATGCAATCCAGAAGTCGTCGTCGATACCTGCAATGTAAGCTTGCTTCGAAACATGCTGCATAATCATGTATTTTCCCTGCTGTGCTGCGGTTACCATATTACTGCCTACACTTTGCTGGGCAAAATGGCTTAAATTGGTAGCCACATTCTTAAATTCCTGAGATCCGGATTGAATGGCTTCACCAAATGTTTGCATGTGATAGTTAATCCGGGTGGTAAGCAAAGTTGTAAACATGGCCACACCCAAACTACCTCCTAACTGGCGGATCGTATTGGTAATTCCCGAAGCCTGTGCCATGTTTTCACGCGAGATTGTAAGCAGCATCAAATTGCTGAGTGGCGTAAAAATAATACCCATGGCAAAACCACGTAAGTATAATGAGGTCATTACAAAGCTATGTTCTGATAAATATGTGAGCTGGGAATTCAGGAAGAAACTAATCCCTAAAACAACCACACCAATTATCATGGGAACTTTGGGGTTGATTTTATCAGAAACTTTTCCGGCAATTGGCGACATCATTCCCTGTATAAATCCAACAGGAAGGAAAACTGCCCCAGCCTGAACGGCAGTGTAACCCATCGAATTCTGAAGGTAGAGCGGTAAAAGGAATGTACTGCCAAACATGCCTATCGTAAATATGATCATCACCAGATTACCCATTCCGAAGTTATAATCACTGAGAAGGCGCAAATTGATCAACGGATGATCAGTTGTCAGCTCCCTCGTGATAAATACAGCAAGCGCAATAGCTGAAATGGAAAAGCAAAACAATATGTAAGGGGCACCCCAACCTTCAGTGTTCGTTGATGCACTTCCTTCGGACAAAGCATAAAGCAACACCGGAAGGAAAATAACGACTGATATAAACCCGATCAAATCGAATTTCCCAACCAGTCGATTGATGTATTCCTTTTGAATAACAATGGTAAAAACCATGGCTGCAATCCCAAAAGGAATATTTACGTCGAAAATAAGCTGCCAGCTAAAGTTATCGACCAGGTAACCGCCAATCAAAGGGCCAAACGACACGGAGGCTGCGGCGGCAATAGCCCAGAAACCCAATGCCATTCCGCGTTGCTTCGGCGGAAATTCGCGGGTAATGATGGCCATACCTAAAGGTTGGATGGTTCCTGCCCCAAGTCCCTGGACGATGCGCGAGAGAATCAGTGTATTCTCGTCGTACGACATCCCGCAAAGCAACGAACCAAGTGTAAACATCAGCAAACCCATGAAATACATCCGCTTATAGCCGAACTTATCAGCCATCCATCCCGAAGTTGGCAGCATGACTGCCATCGACAACATATAAGCAGTGATGACCCATTCAATCTTATCAATTCCTACCCCAAACGATGCCATGATCTTGGGCAACCCTACGTTTACAATGGTGCTGTCGAGAACCGCCATAAAGGTCCCGAGCATGATATTGGCCAACACAAACCACTTATACCGGTCGTGCTGGGGGTGATATCCCGAACTTCGGTTACGCAATTTCCTGCGGAGTAAGTGTGACGGCGTAAGTCTTCGCTTCATTATCTGATAATTTTAACTACTGCCGACATTCCTGACAAAATGCGGTAGTCTTCGAGTTTTTTCCCTTCAGTAACGCCATCAATCGAAATTTTCAGTTGTACACGTTGCGTTACCTTGGTGAAGTTTCCGGAAGCATTGCTGGCCGGGATCAGTGAAAACTGAGAAGCCGTATTTGAACCTAATGTCAGGATCTTTCCGGTAAAAGTTACTCCAGGATAAGTATCAAGCGTAAAAATTACAGCCTGACCCACCTTCAGGTTTTCCAATTTGGTTTCTTCTAAGAAAATGCTGATCCAAAGTTTATTGTCATTAACAATCGTAAAAATCGACTGTCCGGGTTGTGCAATATCGCCAGGCATGAGCCAACGTTTTCCGATCACACCATCGCTGGGTGCATAAAGTTTGGTATTGTCCAACTGTGTGCTAATCGTGTTGATCTGAGCCTGTGCATTTTCAACCGAAGCCTGAGAACTTTGTATCTGGGCACTTGAAACTTTTACCAGCGAATGGGCTGCATCCATTTGAGCCTGCGCTGTTTCAAGGGTTTTCTTTGCATGGTCAAATTGTTCCTGAGTAATTACGTCTTTGCTAAATTGAGCCTTTGCACGATCAAAATCTTCTTTTGCCTTGCTAAGTGAAACCTCCAATACTTTGTTGTTTTTCAGGTCATACTCATATTTTGCACGAGCCTGAAGAACTGAAGCTTCGGCCAACATCTTTGCTGCGATAGTCTGATTTTTTTGAGCAACCATATCGGTACTGTCGAGCACTGCAAGCAGTTGTCCCTGTTTCACCGTTGCACCTTCTTCTGCAAATAATTGACTAATTCGGCCAAGCATTTTTGGACTAACAGCCACATTGTCTGATTCGACCTTGGCATCATCTGTTTTAATGTACTTCGAATAATCGATGTACCAATAGGCACCGCCGCCAAGCACTAATACAATAACTAATATGAGTGGAATATAAACCTTCCCTCCCTTTTCCTTCTTTGCCTGATTGTTTTCCATAATTTTCTCTTTTATCTGATTTTTTAAATAGTAGACTTGTTTGTATTTGTTTATTCTCTCGATAAGATCGAAATCAGGATTTCCCTGACACGCTGTGATGCAATGAGAAGTGTTTCCTGTTCCTCGTCATTAAGTGTCGAAAGTTTCACCTTCAGGTTTTCACTGATCGCCAGTTTAATTTCTTCAAAGTCCTTCAATCCTTTTTCTGTCAATAAAATATTGACCACACGGCGATCTTTGGGATCGCTTTGGCGTTCAACATACCCTTCTTCAATAAGTCTATCCACGATCACGGTGATATGCGGTTTGGGCATCGACAGGCATTTGCCTATGTCAGACATAGAAAGCGTTCCGTTCCTTTTCAAACTTCCAAGGACAAACATACCGCCCGGTGTAATGGAAGATTGATGTTTCATTGGTTTGTAAATACTTTTGTACAGAAGAGGATGAACTGAAATCAAGTTATCGGCAATGGAATCAATTTTTAATGTAGTCATCTTAAATATTCATATTTTATAATGGTTACAAAAATATAACTATTCCTTTTTATAATCATTATCCTGAATATTTTTTAAATCCGGGGGATTCAAAATTTAACATGGATTTCATAAATCGGAAAAATATGAAATCTAAAAGGCTGTCGTTTAGAAGTTCTTGACCCTAAAAGGATTCCAGGTGGTATCAGAATTATCGAGTAATTGTCTATTTGTTAGCGTTTTCGGCACTTTTTTGTCCAATTAAATCGAACACCAACGAAAAAGCTTCGCTAACATAAATATCCTTCTGGATTGATTCTTTGAATTTGTCGTTTATTTCCATCGATAAACTGTCGGCCTGCATTTCCTTTATTTTGAAAGACGTATTTTCAACTTTAAACAGTTTATTTTCAGAAGAATTAATGTTTTCGAATTCCGAGGTCAATTGTTTCCGTCGATCAGCATCATTTTTGTATTGCCCGAGATTAAGAGTGGCTTTATTTTTATTACGCATCAAGGTCTTCATCGAATTGTTTAGGTTGGTTACCTGCCTGAACTTTTCGTTTTTCATTATTCTACTTTTGCTGAGCGATGCCAATGTATCCAATGGTAATTTAGTCGACGGAGAAAATTTTACGGATGAGCCAATCGAATCGTTTTTCAGTGCAAATGGCAAGGCCGATTCCCTTGATATAAAATTGTCCCAAACATCGGGCAGCACAACATCAGGCAGCACACCAATTTTTTGATAACTTTTGCCGGTTACACGGTAAAGCCTTCCTGTGGTAACTTTTGCAAAATCCGTAATTTCAGGCGGTGGATTAGCCGTAAAATGGCCTACTGTCCGCATTTTTTGCCCTACCGGAAAGACAAGCTGCTCCGAAGCTTTCCCAAAAGTATTTGTTCCAACGATTACAGCCCGGCCATAATCCTGAAGAATAGCTGCCAACAATTCTGAAGCCGATGCACTCGATCCGTTTACAAGAACCACCACAGGTTCGTCATACCATTTAATGGCATTTGTCTTTTCTAGAATATTTTGCCCTCCCTCTTTGTTCTTTCGGATTGCAAATGGGCCATTGCCGGCAAAATACGCGGCAATTTCCATCGCCTCTCCTTCCGATCCGCCGGGATTATTCCTCAAATCGATAATCAAACCGTTAACACCACTTTCTTTTAGTTTGACCATTTCTTTCAGGAAATCGATCGAACATCCCACATTGCCATATCGGCCAAATTCGGTGTAAAAAGCAGAAAACCAGATATACCCAACCGGTATTTCACCTTTCAGTATAAATCCAAGCGTTTGATTTTCTTTAGTGTCGAACTTACCTTTGGTAAGCTCAACTTTCGATATCGAGCCATTCAATTTACGAATGGTCATTTCCACCCCATCGCCATTCAAGGTTCTGAATATGTTGTCGATTTCTTCAATACTGGCAAACGTAAGGTCGATTGCTTCCTGTTCAGGTATTTTTATCTTCAGGATTACGTCACCTTTGTCAAGCTTTTTCGAATACCACAAAGGGCTTCCAGGCAAAACGCGCGAAATGATAACCTCTTCATTCAGGTTACTTCCAAGTTCAAAACCAAAGGCATAATTTTCTTTCGACAACGAAGATTCGAATTTCTCCTTCTCATTGACCGAAAAGTAATTGGAATGCGGGTCATAACACGAAGTAATACTGTTAAAGTAGCTATTTATCACAAAGTTTTCAATTCCTCCAGAGTAATTCATCAACTGGTTTATCCAACGTTTCTCCCTGATCCTGCTTTTTTTAGCCAGCAGTGAGCCTCTGGCATAAAGGCTGTCAGGAATAATTGGGCTGTTAATTAAGGCGCTGTCGTTTCCAGAATACATCAAACTCCGCAGCATTCCCTGCTTGATCCATTTTTTCCAGCGCGCTTCCAATTCTAAATTGTTTTTTGGTCGTTTTGTCGCATCCTCAGGTTCCAGTATCAGTGAATCGGTCTCCGTTAAATTGATGGGAGAACCAAAGCATCGATCTATGATTGAATCAGCCAAGCTAAGCTGGTTCCTGTATTTATCGGTAATGATGGTTATAAACTCAGAAATTAAAACTGAGTTATCGGTGCACAAGGAATCGCGATAGGGTTTAAAACACGATATGGTTTCTCCGGTGAAGAGTAAACCATACGGATCGAGCGTTTTTACTAAGTTTTCGAAGATATGGTTTGAGAGCGTACTGTTGCGTTTCGGCGGATTATAATGATATGTATCAAGCATCTGAAAAAGGAACTGGGCAGTTTTAACTTTATTACTATTTTGAGCCACAAGGCTTGAAGTAAAAAGAAGAAATGCCAGTATAATCCTAACTGTTTTTCTTGCCATTAAGATCGTTTTCCGGTTTTGTTATCAGATCCTATTTCAAAGATAAATATATCCTGAAGGTTAAAGGCAAATATCTGAATAAAATAGTCCTGTTATAACCTCAATTATTATTTCCATCCAACATGAAAAATCAGCTAATTGTTGTGCAAAGCAGCCTTAATTGAAAGGTTCTTTCAGTATCAATAGTTGTGTACTTTGAAACAGGAAAAAGAAATTTACTGTCAAAGAGGTCGTGTGCCCGATAAAACAGCTAAATTTATATTTCCAATTATTGAATCATAAAATCACAACATATGACGGTTTCTGAACAACCTTTTTATTTTCAGGCAACGATAAAGCTTTTTTTGGTTGCATTGGTTATTGCCTTCCTGATATTGGCACAAAACATCCTGATTCCATTCACGATCGCGGTATTCTTCACCTTTTTGCTGATGCCAGTGTCCCGTAAACTGCAGCATTGGCATATTCCAAAAGCTTTGGCCATATTGATCAGCATTATCATGGCCTTTGCCATGGTTGCTGTTCTGTTTTACTTTTTCATCGATCAGGTAATGAGTTTTGTGAACGATTGGCCGGTGCTTCAAAAAACATTGACTGCCAAATGGGAAAACGTTCAGCAGTTTATCAGCGAAACCTTCCATATTAGCCGGGTAGAGCAAAAAGCCTGGCTTACCAGTAAAATAAAAGAAAACGCCAGTTCTGGAGGGGTTCTTGTTTTAGGCATTTTTTCGGCAACCAGTTCCTTTCTGGCCAGCTTTGCGCTTATTCCAATCTATATTTTCTTTCTGACATTATATCAGGACAAATTTAAAGAGTTCATCCAGTTGGTAACCAAAGACGATAAAAATGAACATGTTTTGATGATCGTAAAAAAGGTTTCTGTTGTCTCGCAGAAATACGTGATGGGCATTTTTCTGGATATCGTTATCCTTTCCGTTTTAAATTCAACAGGATTTTTAATTTTGGGATTGCCCCATGCCATACTCTTTGGAGTACTCGCCTCGCTTCTTAACATCATTCCCTACATCGGAGTATTGATTGGCAGCACTCTGCCTATTCTCATGGCCTTACTCACCAAGGATTCTATGAGTTACCCACTGGCAGTTTTAGGCATTTGTATCGTTGTTCAATTCCTCGACAATAATTTTATTACCCCATATGTGGTCGGAAGTAGCGTTAGCATCAACCCGCTGACTGCAACACTTGTACTTATTGCCAGTTCGTTAATCTGGGGAATTCCCGGCATGGTGCTTTGCATGCCATTGACAGGCATGGCAAAAGTAGTTTGCGACAATATTGAGTCGATGAAACCTTATGGTTTTTTGCTTGGCGAAGAAGTTAATTATACCGAGCAGGAGCACATTCAGGATAAGCTTCTGAAAAAGCTTCTGAAAAGGGATAAAAAGGCTTGAAAATATTAGTTTGGATGATTACAAATTCAACAAATCAGTTCTGAAATTGTTAGGATTTAAAGCAGTTTTTCATTAAATTGCATAATATGAATAAAGTTCTGGGAAAAGATATTTCCAGAGTACATCATTAGTCATAAACAATTAAAAATTAGCATTATGAGTTCAGGAAAAGTATTATTGGGCGTATTGGCAGGCGTAGCCGCCGGCGCTCTGATCGGAATCCTGTTTGCCCCTGACAAAGGGTCGGAAACACGGAAGAAAATTGTTGAAAAAGGCGAAGACTATGTTGATGGCATCAAAGAAAAAGTCGGCGGCCTGATCGATGATTTGGGAAAGAAAATGGATGGTGTAAAAACCAAAGTTGATGAAATGGCTGCTGGTGCAAAATCAAAAGTCGAAGAGACCAAAGCATCAACCAATTAATCAGGATTAATTCCTTCTTTTACGAAAAATTAACCATGGAAGAACAATCAGGCTTAATTGAGTCACTTATTGAAAAAGGAGAACAATACGGCAAGACCACCATCGAACTGCTGAAACTGAAGACACTCGACAAATCGTCCGATGTGGCTTCAAATTTAGTTTCTTGGTTAATCGTTTTGATATTTGCCGTATTGTTTTTTCTGATTCTGAATATTGGCGTTGCCTTATGGCTGGGCGAACTGATGGGCAAATCATACTACGGGTTCTTTGCCATATCGGGATTTTACGGATTTCTCGCCCTCATTTTTGGTATTTTCAGGAAACAACTGATTAAAGAACCGCTCAACAATTCAATCATCGAACAAGTACTCGAATAACTATTATGGCAAAACAAACCGCAGTTGAGTCGCTCAAAGAATCCATTCGGTTGCTTGAAATTCAGCAAGCAGAAGAAGGTAAAATCCTGAAAGAACAATTTAAAGCTACCTACGAAAGCCTGAAACTCGTTAACCTGGTCAAAAGTTCGCTGAAAGAACTTACCGATTCAGTCGAAATCAAAAACAATCTTTTCGAATCCATCGTTTCCATTGTAACCGGTTATCTCACTAAAAAACTGATGATCAGCTCCAGCAGCAATCCATTTAAGAAAATTCTGGGGGTCTTGATTCAGCTTGGAGTAACCAACCTGGTTGCAAAGAACGCCGAAACAATCCGTATCTATATCACAGAACTGATTGATCGGTTTCTTCATCCAAATGAAGAAGTTCCAGAAACAGAAGCATAAAAATTATTTTCAAAGAAGCTATTCGTCACTCTATTTTACGATTCATCCGGCTCAAACAACGATCCGGATTTTTTTATTTTATATCCTCCGATCTCTGAAGCAACTTTGGGTTATAAAATACTCAAAGCCATGAGATCAATATTTATAATTTTCGTTTTTGCCCTGATATCAGCAACCTCCTTTGCACAGGTTCAGTTATCAGGAAGAGTAACCGACTCACAAAACAACCCACTTCCGGGAGCCAATGTCTTTATTCAGAACAGCTACGATGGCACTACATCTGACAGCATCGGAAATTTTAGCTTTAAAACCAACCAGAAAGGAATTCAAAGTTTATCCGCCAGTTTTATCGGCTACCTACCATTTCTCCGGAAGTTGGATTTAGACAGCTCCAAAACCATTTCAGCAAATATAATTTTGCAGGAATCTGACGACCAGATTGACGAAGTAGTCATCAATGCCGGAGCTTTCGAGGCCAGCGACGAAAAGAAGGCCGTCGTTATGCGCGTGTTCGATATTGCTACGACTCCCAGCGCACAAGGCGATATCTTTGGCGCACTAGGCACTTTGCCCGGAGTCCAGAAAGTAGGCGAAGACGGGCGTGTTTTCGTGCGTGGCGGCGAAGGCTACGAAACCAAAACCTTTATGGACGGCATGCTGGTTTCAACACCGTACCTGTCAAAAATGCCCGACATGCCCACCCGAGGACGCTTCTCCCCTCTCCTTTTCAGTGGGACGTTGTTTAGTACCGGAGCTTATTCTGCCGAATATGGCCAGGCTTTGTCTTCGATTGTAGACATGAAAACCAATTTGCCTGAAACGGAAGATAAATCGAGTATTTCGGTCATGACAGTTGGTGTGATGGGTTCGACCACCAAATGTTGGGAGAAATCCTCTCTTTCGTTGAATGGCGACATTGTCACCTCCGGATTATCCAATAAAATCAACAAACAGCAGGTCGACTGGATTAAAAGTCCGCTTGGAATTGACGGAACGGTGATGTACCGGCAGAAAACCGGCAAAACCGGAATGTACAAGCTTTTCGGAACATTCAACAACAGCACTTCCGAAATGTTCTACCCCAATACTCAACTTGGAACAATTCAGGATATCTCTCTGAACAGCAGCAACGTTTACCTTAACAACACCTTTAACAGCCAATTGGGTGAAAAATGGATGATAAAATCTGGCCTTGCCTTCAATTACGACAACCAAAACATTGATCTGGATAAAGACCGGGTAGTAACGAACCAAAAAATGGTTCAGGCCAAACTGGGATTCAGCCACTTCCTGAACGAGCAAACCGAGCTGAAGTTTGGCGCCGATTGGGTGAACTTCTCGTACGAACAAAAAATCAGGATGGACGGCAATTACCGGCTGCCATTCACCAATAACGAGCTTTCGGGTTTTGCTGAAATGGAATACAAACTCACGAAGAAATTCGCAACACGTTTGGGTTTCAGAGCAGAAAACAGTTCTCTTTTGAAGGAAACAACCATCGTTCCGCGTTTTTCAGGAGCCTACAAAACAGGCGACCACAGCCAGATTTCGCTGGCCTGTGGCGAATTTTACCAAAATCCGGAGAACGATTACCTGAAATTTGCACCTCAACTGAAACCAGAAAAAGCGAGCCATGCTGTGATGACCTGGCAATACCTGACCGAACTGAAAACATTCAGGATAGAAGGCTACCTGAAAAAATACAACAACTTGGTTAAATTCACACAGCCACTGGCAACCAATCCGCTTGATTACAATAATTTGGGAAGCGGCCACGCTGAGGGTGTCGACATTTTTTGGCGCGACAAGGAAACCGTCAAATTAACCGATTACTGGATTTCATATTCGTGGATCAATGCCCGGCGCAATTACAAAGATTACACAATGGCAGCCGTTCCTACTTTTGTTTCGGAGCATAATTTATCGGTGGTTTACAAGCGATTTCTCGAACCGCTTCGAACCTATGCATCTGTAACCTATTCGTTTGCCAGTAGCCGTCCGTATCACGATCCAAACTTTTCAGGCTTTATGAATTCGAAAACACAAGCATACAACGACATCAGTTTAAGCCTGACCTACCTGATGGAATTGTTCGGGAAACAATCGGTTCTGCACCTGATGGTCAATAACCTGGCAGGTTTCGACAATGTGTATGGCTATAATTTTTCAAACACACCAAATGCCGCCGGAAAATATGAATCAACGCCAATCAAATCGCCTTTTGTAAGGCAGGTTATCCTACTCGTTTCTATTGTGCTATAAAAATCCGGAGACCGAAGTCGGAAGTCCGGTGAGCGACCCAGGAAATAAATTTAAACGAATTAAAAATCAACTTTAAAATTTACAAAAATGGAAAAATCATTTTTTACCCTAGTGTTGGTTCTGTTGTTTAACGTTGGTTTTGCCAACGATACCTACCAGAAAGCCATAAGCCAGTCAATTGAAAAATTATTTCAGGCTAAAACTATTCCTGAATATGTTGAAGTTGCCAACCAGTTCGAACGTATTTCGCAAATCGAAAAAACTGAATGGCTGCCATTGTACTATGCCTCATTTTCGTACATCATGATCAGCTTTCAGGAAACAGAAAACACGAAAAAAGACCAGGATCTCGATCAGGCCCAAAAATACCTGGATCAGGCCATGACGATTGAACCCAATGAGTCGGAACTGTATATGCTGCAAGGCTTTCTGTACCCTTCGCGCATCAACATCGACCCCATGGCACGTGGCATGATTTACATGGGCAAGATGAACGAATCGCTCGACAAAGCGTTGGCGTTGAATCCTGATAATCCACGTGTTTATTACCTCCGGGCAACCATGACATATCACATGCCCGAAGCTTATGGCGGTGGCGCCGCCAAAGCACTTCCATTGTTTCAAATTGCTGCCGAAAAATTCCTGATCTTCAAACCGAAAACAGAAATATCTCCAAACTGGGGCAAAGAGATGAATGATACTGAATTGAAAAAAATTCAGGAATAAAATTGTTACGGGTTTCGGGATTCGGGGAGAACCCGAATCCCAAAACTTCTTCTTCGATAATTGTATCTTTACTTTAAAGCACCTTAACTTCTTTTTTCATTCCAGCATATTCACTACTTTCGATCAAACTTTCAATTCCAGCATGCCCAATGACAAATGATTCAAACCGTCGAAACAAAGCAATCTGGCAAATCCCTGCCTGGATTCTGCTGTTAATTGCTATCGGGAACGGGATCATGCTGGTTATCCTGAAAGGAAGTGAATACACGGCAGAAGTGTTCCTTTTGTGCTCCACCAATTCAGTTCTTGTAGGCGGTGCATTTATGGTTGGGCTAAAAATGATAGTCACCACACTCGACAAAAGACAACCCTGGCTGCGCAATCCCCAGAAGCGGTTATTACTTCAATTCCTTATCACGGTTGCATTTTCATGCCTGATAATCGTCCTTGCCGTAATTTTAAACAATCTGTTGACGGGTCAGCAACTCACTTCAGGCATATTTTTCGAGCAAAGTTATTTTATGGCCAGGATTGCTTTCCTGTTTGTTTTTGTGGGTTCCCTACTTTCCAATGCCGTCCTTTTCTTTAAAAACTGGAAAGAATCGGCTGTTCAGCACGAAATTCTGAAACGAGAACAATTAGCCCTACAATACGAAACACTGAAAAGCCAGGTAAACCCGCATTTTCTTTTCAATAACCTAAACTCGCTCACTTCGCTAATTAGTTCCAATCCTAACAAGGCAATCGATTTTGTCAAGAAACTTTCTGAAGTATACAGGTATGTCCTGGATCAAAAAGACCATGAATTAGTTGCACTGGAAACTGAACTCCAATTTCTGGAATCATACGTATTCCTGCATCAAATCAGGTTCGGTGCAAATCTCAACGTACGAATTGATGTCAATTCAAAAAACTTCAAGATTATTCCTTTATCGGTTCAAATGCTGGTCGAAAATGCCATCAAGCACAACGAAATCTCAGATAAAAAACCGCTGTCAATCAGCCTGTACACCAATGAAGATCAGTACCTAATTGTCGAAAACGTTCTTCAAAAAAAATCAGGATCGGAAGGAAACGGAATGGGAATTCAAAACATTAGCGACCGGTATGGTTTTTTTACAGACAAGAAAGTGCTGATTACATTTAATTCCGAGCGGTTTCGGGTAAGCATTCCGCTGTTAACCGATTGAACCCATGTATAAAGTACTTATCATTGAAGACGAAAAGCCTGCAGCAGAATGGCTCCGGCAATTAATCCTGAAACTGGATTCTCAGATTTCGATACTGGCAGTAATTGATTCGGTGAGAGGTGCTGCCGAATGGTTTCAGCAAAATCCAGCGCCGGACCTGGTTTTTATGGACATCCAGTTGGCCGATGGATTGAGCTTCGAGATTTTCGAACGGGTAAAAGTGCCTTGTCCGGTGATTTTTACCACCGCCTACGAAGAGTATGCTGTGAAAGCCTTCAAGGTAAACAGCATCGATTATTTACTGAAACCCATTGCCTACAATGAACTGGAAGCCGCTTTTCAGAAATTTGGGAATCAGGCCAGAAAAGTGGAGGAGGTACAGCCCGTTACCATTGAATTGCTAAACAAGGTGAAAGAAATGCTCCGGAAACAATACAAGACCCGCTTTGTGATTAAGGTTGGCGAACACCTGAAGTCGATTCCGGTGGAAGAAATTCTGTTCTTTTACAGCCTCGAAAAAGCAACTTACCTGTGCACAGCCGATTTCAAAACCTACCTTGTTGATTATTCGCTCGACCGCATCTCGGAAATGGTTGATGAGCACCGGTTTTTCCGCATCAACCGAAAATACATCCTGAGTAACCTGTCGATTGCCGACATTGTATTTTATTCGAACAGCCGCCTGAAAATCAAATTAAAAAAACCCGACGAAGAAAGTATCATCGTTAGCCGCGACAAGGTTCAGGCCTTTAAGGAATGGCTTGATTTATAAAAATAAGTCAGGGCTTCACTTCGAGTGAAACCCTGACTTTTCCATATTCAGCAAATGCTGAAATCTGATTTATTTTAATCCGGCTAAAGCTTCTTTAACCGTTTGTGCAAGAGGAGTAGTCGGTTTTCCAATCAATTTCGAGAGCTGGTGCGACTCATCCAGCAAATCGCCATTCGAAGCTCCGGTGTCCCAACTGGCAATCGCATCAGCAAATCCTTCAGGAATGCCAAAACTTTTCAAAATCTTAGCGTATTCGGTTTCCGGAAGATTATTATAAGGAATTGCTTTTCCGGTTTGTTTCGAGATTTCAGCCGCCAACTCAGCCAAGGTATACGAATTATCGCCAGCAAGTTCATACGTTTTATCCTGATGACCTTCTCCTATAACAACTGCCGCAATTGCTTCAGCAAAATCAGCACGTGCAGCCGATGAGATTTTACCATTTCCGGCACTACCGATAAATGCACCGGCGGCCATTGCACCAGCTACCGAACCTGTATAATTTTCGGTATACCAACCGTTACGCAAAATGGTGTAAGGCAATCCCGAAGCCTTTAATGTTTTTTCAGTAGCAAGGTGTTCTGGAGCAAGACTCAAAGTCGAAGTATCAGCATGCAGCAAGCTGGTATAAACAATTCCTTTTACGCCCGCTTTTTTTGCAGCTTCAATTACGTTTGCATGCTGGGTGGCGCGCTGTCCCAATTCATTTCCTGAAATAAGGACAAGCTTATCGATGCCATTTAGTGCTCCAACAAGTTGATTGGGATTGTTGTAATCAAATTCACGGGCTTCAACACCCAAATCAGCAGCTTTTTCAGGCGTACGAACCAATGCAACTACATATTCTTCTAAACCCTCTTCTTTCAGTTTTCCAACTACCAATCGACCTAGTTGACCGGTAGCTCCAGTTACTCCAATTTTCATCTTTGTTTTGTTTAAAATTATTAATATATTTTCAACATTTGATATATTTTAGTTTTTTAATTACTTTTGGTAAGTCAAAGATAAATGACATCTAATACATAAACAAGAACTTACTTAAAAGTTCAATACTTACTTAGAAGTTAGTAATGATTCAATCAGATAGTTATGGATAAAAATATTTTAAAAAAATATGGAGAAGCCGAACATTGTCCGGTACGAAATGTAATCGACCGGATTGGCGACAAATGGTCGGTTCTCGTATTAATGGTCCTGGAAGAAGCGAATGTATTGAGGTTTAACGAAATATGGGGATCGATTCAAACGATTTCGCAGAAAATGCTAACGGTGACACTAAAAACGCTTGAAGCCGACGGACTGGTCAAACGAACGGTTTATCCGCAAATTCCGCCCAAAGTTGAGTATCAATTAACAGAACGAGGCAAAACGTTACTGCCACATTTGCATGGATTGGTAGGTTGGGCAAACGAAAACATGGTTGAGATTAAGGAATCGAGAGAATTGTTCGAAAAGATTTCAAGCAATTGAAATTCAACACAAATTAGAATAAACAAATGAGGCGACTGCTTCCAATCGCCTCATTTGTAAAAATACGCAAACCTGTAAGCCGGGTTCTGTGTCCCGATTGCTCGGGATCTCCATCATTTATCTACCCGGGTTATCACTAACCCGATCCAGCAGCCTACCCCTCACGACTTCCGAAGAATCAAAACGGGCCGTTCTGTATTCAGGCGTACCTGAAAATCATGATATATTTGGCTTTGCAACCCATCAGAAGTACGGCTGATTGTGTTACCACAACCACCGGTGAGCTTTTACCTCGCCTTTTCACCCGTTCCCGGTCGCGACGCGTCGAAACCAGGTGGTCGTTTTCTGTTACCTTACTGCAAGCTTTCGCCCGCCTTCCTGTTAAGAAGCATGGTGCCCTGTGTTGCCCGGACTTTCCTCTCTCCCGACTAAACGGGACAGCGATAGAGCGGTCTGCGCTGCAAAGGTGCGGAAATAAATCCGATTAATGAATTTTGACCGTTTGGGCGCTTAATCGCGAAACAGATTATTCAAATTGAAGATTTACTTTATACTCCGGAGTAAATGATATCTTTCTGATATTCAATACTTGTTTCGATTTGCTGAAATCAGGCCTGTTTTTAGGCGAAATGTCTTCCAGATACGACGCTCCTTCCTGCACTGGCCGGAAATAAAAGACCATTTCTTTGGATGTGGCGTTGGGATAAAATTTCTTCAGTCCAATTTGCCAAATTGTACCTTTCCAGAATTCATCGGTAACCAATTCTCCATCCAGAAAGCCCATGCCCGTATCGCCGATATAATCAATACTCAGAAAAATATCATTCAATCCATTCAGTGAAGAAGGCAGGGTTACGACTGTCTTTCGTTCACCGACTTGCCTGACTGTCGGTTCTAATTTTACTTCCGTTACAGTTATATTGAATTTTGACATCAAATCACTGTTATTGGAAGCTGTAATCGTTGCTTTTCCGGCACTGGCCTTGGTTTGTATTTTTGGATAAACCTGAATATTAAACGTATTTTTACCGGTACTTAGCAAGGTTATCGAATCGTTTTCCTGCAAAATTACAGCATCGGAGAATACCACCGATTTTTGTCCTTTTATGGTGACTATATAGGATTTTAGCGCCCACGACTTTTCGATAACCAGAATTTTGGTCTGACGACCTTTTGTGTTGAGGGTAAATTCCGAAGTGCCTTTGGGGCATTTTACAAGGATTCTCTTTTCATTTTGCTCAATGCTGATTCCCGGAGCTTTCTTTATTGAAATGCCATCAAGGTTGGCAAATGAAAACTCGGCATTGGCATCATCCTGCGCGATAAACACATAATAAGGTATTTTACCGTCGTCGCTTTTGGTAAACAATTGTGCAGTAGCATAAATCAAATCCGAACCATTGATCGCCAAATGAAACGGGAAGATCAGATTTTCGCCTTCTTTTACAACAAAACCGTGTGACTCGGGTATTGTAACAGCACCTCCGGAAGTTTTGATTTTAACCTGAATATCCTGTTTATCCGTTGTTAGGGTGTCGTCCTGAAAATTATTCACAAAAAGAAAACCGGAATTCCCTTTTACCCTGACGGCATAACGCAGATCGATTACGTTTTCAGGCTTTATCTTTTCAGCATTTTCAGGCAAAATGGTCATCATGGGAGCTAATAGATCGCCGAAATCCTGAGAGAACCAGTTGATGAGTTTCAGGCGTTGAAACCCTTCCCGTACCTGGCCAAACTCGCCTATCGGAGCCTGAAAATCATACGAAATCTTGGGCAAACCGTACGCTTCATCGCTAAAAAAATAGTGATCGCCCCGTGGCGTGGAACCACCGTGATACATGTAATAACCAAGTCCGTTGGCGCCACTACCAAGGCAACGGTTAATCATTGCATCAAAACTTTTTTGTTCCACAATGGGTCTTCGCGAATAAACAGTCATGATACCTGAACCTAATTCTGCCGGAAATGCTGGATAATCCTCCGGCTGATAGCGTACCGGCGCATAATCGGGAACTTTATGCATGTCTTTATACAGAAAAAATGGCGACAAATCTTTATGAGCTGTCCAGAACGGATAAGCATACGCTGCAGTAACAGGGATACTTTCGTTGGTAACAATGGCCGCATTTCCCCAACCGGTAGCGGTATAAATGGGCACATCCATACCGGCCTTCACGGCGAGTGATTTCAATATTTTCATGTGGTCGTTGCCCAGATCGGCATAGGGGTTTTTCACTTCAGAAATACCGACACCGGCTTGAGTTAATGATAAATCCCTTTCTGCAGCAGTCATATCCAATGGTTGTCCGGCGTAAGTCAATCCCCAGGGAGCAGCCGAATGCTGATATTCATTTTCCAACTGAATGCCAATTACCGGTCCACCGTCTTTGAAATAGGTGCCTTTTAACTGAGTACCAATTTCGTTATACAATCGGTCAACATATGACAGGTAAGCCGGATCGTTCGAACGAATCATGAGTGGTCGACCCAAAAGCCAGTCTGGAATGCCTCCGTTTCTGATCTCACCATGACAAAAAGGTCCAACGCGAACCATGACATAGATGTTGTTTTTTGCACATAAGTCAATGAATTTCTTCAAATCACGATCGCCGTCCCATCTGAATGTTCCTTCTTTTTCCTCGTGAATGTTCCAAAAAACATAAGTGGCAATGATGTTGATACCTCCGGCTTTCATTTTCTTTATGGCCTCATCCCAATATCGGTTGGGATAACGGCTGAAATGAAACTCTCCTGTTATTGGAATAAAAGGTTTGCCGTTCTTCGAAATAAAATAATTATTCACTGAAATTGTTTCTCCCTTTGGATTAGAACCGCCTAATTTCAAATGGTCAGAATAAATTTTCATTGGAGCAACAGCTGCATTTATCTCATATTTATTCAATTTTTGTCCGGATGTATGCTGAAGGCAAAAAGCGAAAGAGACAAAAAGTATGGAGATTCGCACGTATTTACGCCAGCTTTTCATGATCGAGTACTTTATTAAAGTTAGTTTTCAAGTCTATTTCTGCTTCAGTTCCTGAATTTTCGACAGTCCCAACTCGCCCAAAGCAATGAGGTTCTGGCAATTTTGACGATTTCTCTTGGTCAAATCATCGTCCCAAATCTGCAAATCGGGTAACGAAACCGCAAAATAATCGAGTTTGAATTCGTCATTCAGATGTGCCTTACCAAAATCAATCAGTTTATTGAACCGAGCTTTGGCCTCATCGGTTTGCCCAAGCCGAATAAGTGCCAATCCCTGGTAAAAAATGGTATCGGGCTGTTGGTCGTTGTAGAAAATGGCAGGGATAGGTTCACTGATTCCTGACGATGCTTTTTCCCAATACTGATTGGCATTTTCACTATCACCCATTCCTGAATAAGCATTGCCCAACCAATAGAATATCGCATTTTCCTGGGCGCCATACAATTTTCCTTCGCCCAAATTATCAGGATAGAACTGCGCTTTGGTCAGGAGATCAATGGCTAATTCATATTCTTTCTCCTGAATCGCTTTCTTAGCCATTTCTGTCAGACTGAAAACATATTGCCCAGTTACTTTTCCTTCACCACCTTCCCACGGATGAAATTTTCGCTTCATGATCAATTCAAAAGCTTTTTCATATTGGCCAAGCTGATTGAACAAAGTAATCCGTTCGAGGTATAAATCGTCGCGATAAGCCACCAAATCAGGGTATTTCTCCAGCTTCGCTAACCGGATTTCAGGCGAATAATTCAGGCGTTTGTACAACTGGTCAAGTTCCATGAGGATACGCGAATCGGTTTCGTCCAGTTCAAATGCTTTTTCGAGTTCAGCCAATGCTTTTTCCGATTCATTTTGCTTGTTAAAATACGCCAATGCCAGATTCCGGTGAACAGTCGGAAAGCTACCGTTGAGTTTTGCCGACAGTTCCCAGTTCGCCACGGCTTCGTCGTACTGACGGGCGTTGTACCAGAAATTACCCAGAAAATAAGGTGCTTTCGAATCAGATGGATTTTGCTGTTTGACCCATTCAAGTACAACTACAGCTTCTACCTGATTGGGGAAACAATAATCAGGACAAGCTTTTGCTGCCTCCTGAAGTATTTTTCCGGAAGCCAATTGATTGCCGTTTTTTGCTTCAAACCAGGCTTTGTAATACAAGGCCATCGGGTAAACCGACTTATCCTTTTGCGCATCGATTCCAACAGAAAGCAATTCAATCGCTTCATCAAATAATCCGGCATATGCAAAATCGAGTGCAAATTCGATGTACGTATGGATGGTAGGAATGGACACTCCTAAATCCCCTAAAGGGGACTTTGATGCACCGCTTAAAATATGCTTTTCATAGATAACCCCGAAATTGAATTTATCCAAAACCAGCGACTCTTCGATCAGTTTTTTTGCATCTACGGTTTTTCCCAGTTTCCGGAGGATGCTCACTTTGAGCTGGCGGGCTTTGGCATTGTGTCCATTCCGAATCAAAGAACGATCAATTAAATCGAGCGCTTCCCACCATTTTTGCTTTTTGGCGGCAATTCGGGCAAGCTGAAAATAGCCACTATCCTCCCAGGCGGCGTTCCAAACCGATTTATAGAACGCATCGAAAGCCTCGTCATCTTTACCCAAGAAGCGTAAAGTTAGCCCGAGGTTGAATAGAGGCTCACCATCAATCGGGTTTGGGTTGCGTTGGGTAAGCGTTTCAATCGCTTTCCGGAAATAAGCTTCGGCTTCCTGAAATTTTCCCCGGCGCAGCAACCATAAGCCCATCGCATTGTTGCAACGGCTGTCCTTCGGGTCGCGACGAAGCGCTTCCATGTAGTAATCGCGCGGATCGTAAGTAGCATGGCGATATTGTTCCAAATGCAGGCCAGTGAGGTACAATTGTTCGTTGCTTTCAATTTCTTCAGGAAGTTTGGCGGCTTTGGCAGCTTCCGGTATCTCGCGTTTGATATCGGCTTCCGGCTTCCAGTCAACCAGAATTTCCCCTTCAGCGGAAACGATTGAAATTTCAAGGGTCCTGAGTTCGGATCCCAGCTGGATCACTATTTCCTTTTCATACGAAGTTGCCGGATGAAAATCGAACGAATCTTCCAAAAGTATTTCGTTGCCGCATTTCAAAACGACTTTAGCATTTGGATAAGCAGCAGTTGTGAAAGCTTTTACAATCACTTTATCACCTGCAAATTCGAGGTTTACCATCGCTTCTTTGGTGGCATTTTTCACCACGCCCAAATCGCGGTAAGGCATAAAATACTGGCTAAAAGTTTTTTCTTCGCCGGGCATGATCCACGAAAAATCGGGTTGATTGTCGGTATAAACGCCGCACATCAGCTCAATGTATGGTCCATCTTTGTCGGTCAGGTTACGGTCCCAGGCCCGGCCAAAATCGCTGTGTCCCCAGGTCCATTGCTTCTTTCCGGGCGACACATGGTGATTGGCCACATGAAGCAATCCACCTTTGCTGTCGTTTTCGTAACCGCCCACAAAATTGTATTTCGAATTGACAGCCATGTACGAAGTTGGTACCGGAATGTTTTTATACCGTGAAATGTCAGTTCCGGGCGAATAATCCACTTTGTAATACGTGCCTTTGGCAATCGGAAATTCAGAAACATCGCGCTTCCCATGATCGAAAACCGCATTTACATCCGGCGGAAAAACTGACTGATAATCGTCATTCACCAACACTGCAGGGTTGGCCCACCATAAGAAAGTTTGCGGAAAATCGGTGCGGTTAAACAGCATGACTTTGATTTCGAGATAAGCTTTATCCGGATGCAAAGTAAAACCAGCCATACCGCGGGTACGAAACATACGCTCCACCTCACTACACCAAACGGTTATACTGCCATCAGCATTTTCTTCGATGCAATGATCAACCGGTTCATAAGTCGATGGACGGTGATGCTGCGGCCAGTTAAATTCCAGTCCTCCCGAAATCCATGGACCAGTTAAGCCAACCAATGCGGGTTTAATGACCTGATTATAATAGATAAAATGACGTTGTTTGGTTTTGTCGTAGGCCATCTGAACTCTCCCACCCAACTCGGGCAGAATCATGATTTTCAAATATTGATTTTCGAGGTAAATGGCATTCCATTCCCGATCCACTTTCTCGTCCAGAATTTTCTCAATCACCGGATGCGGATAAACCACACCGCTGCTTCCCTGATAAACACGTTTCTCCAAGAACATTGGATTTTTTTCAGGCTTTCCGATTCCGTAGGTCGGAATAATTACTTTTTCGTACCAGGCTTTAACGTTCATCATTATCTGTTTTTTATAGGGACGTTGCATGCAACGTCCCTACATTTATAGATTAATTTATTGTCAGTTTTTTGATCTGTTCAGCAGTCAATTCAACCTTCGGAACAAATTTTCCACCAGTCATGTATTTTTTCAGGCTGAAAAGCAATTGCTGCGCTTCGGGGCGTTTGTCCAATTCTGTAGTCAGGTCGATTCCTGAAATCAGGATTTTCCCTTTATCCACTTTGCCTTCAAAAACCAAGGCCAACGGACGATTAGTCACCCAGTCGTCAATCACGCGAACAATTGGTTTCAGGTCTGCCGAAAAACTGGTCAGATTAATGGCTCCCGAATGGCTCATGGCATCCCACCACTGATAATTGCTGTGGTATTCAGTCGGAAATTCGGACAGCGCAGGATGTTCCGAATTGACCAATATTCCCAGCGTGTGCGGCGCCTGACCACTTGTCCAAGCGGTATTCCAGAAGATGCTGGAGAATCCGATTTCTACCTCACCGCCCATTTCCTTCGGAAGTGTTCCCTTCTTCAGGTTCAGCAAAACAGAACCACCATTTTTCAGGAATTGAGCTGTTTGGGCATCCAATTGCTGAACCACGCGAATATTATCTTCTCCTGAAAGGACTTCCTTTTTCGCCGGATACACCCAAAAATCCCAACTGTTGCTCTTTCCGTTGACCGAAACTTCCAGAACCAGTTTTTCAGGAATTGTTACCGATGCCAGTTTAAGAGAAATATCACCCAATTTATAGCAGTTTCCCAACGGAATATCGGTTTGTGCGAATTTACCTGACTGAATCAGTTTGCCGGTTTTATCTGTGATTTTCCATTCCGGAGTACAAGCCGAAATTGGGGCATCGCCATAATGCGCTACCTCAACAGCGGCTTCGAAAGTTTCGTTATTGGTGAAAATGAGTTTCTTCATGCGTGCCAACGGAACCGTTGAATTACAAAAGCGATTGTATTCAGACGGTGAGATATATCCTTTTTCGCCCCAGAACGGATCAAGTACGCCCACTAAAGCGGTTCCCTGTCCAGGGAAATCGTGCAAGTCGAGCAACTGGAAACCACCAAAATCTTTGGTTCGCAAAGCGGCTTCGATATCGGCCTTATAACAAAGAGCCTGCAACTTTCCGGAAGCCAGCAAAAAGCTATCGGCCAGTTGCGCCATTCTATGATCTTTCAACGTTTCCTGAAACAACTCGAAATTACGGGCTTTCAACACCCCATCGTATTTGGCAATCTCCTTGAAATTTGGGTAAACGCACCACTGGCCAATTTCGTGACTAATCATCGGCTGCGGAAATTTTGCATTGTAAGCAGACCAGTCGTAATTGGTTTTCGGTGCTTCACCGTTGATCACACTTTTCAATTCCTGTCCCCAGCCTTGAATTCGCGGATTGGAATCGCTTAGATAATCGTTGACCGGCAAGTTTGGCCACCCTGCTCCTGAAGTATAAATTCGACGATTATCTTTTGCTTTCCAGAAATTCACAAACTCGGTCAGGAAAGAAACCTGATTTTTACCAGCCGGTTCATTCCCATAAACCATCATACAAAACGATGGGTGGTTTCCGTATTCGTCAACCATGCGCTGACTTTCTTCATACAGGTATTTATCGAATGGTTTTCCGTCGCCCAAAGTAGTTGATTGGTTGGCCCATGAAGAGCATTCCACCTGAAGATAAAATCCAGCTTGGTCAGCAGCATCGAAGGCGGCCTGAGGTGGGCACCACGAATGGAAACGAAAATGGTTCAGTCCATGCGCACGAGCGACTTTAAAAATACGAAGCCATTCAGTAATATCTGTTGCCGGGTAACCAGTTTTCGGAAAGATGGCACATTCCAACGTACCGCGGAGGAAAGTTGGCTGGCCGTTGATCAGGATATGTTTTCCTGAAGTTCTAAATTCGCGCATCCCGAAAGTGATTGTTTGAACATCTTTCTGATCCGAAATTTTATCTTTCAAACTGGCTTCCAGCGAATAAATGTTTGGATGAAATTCGTTCCAAAGCTTCACATCAGCCCCCATGTCAAGGCTCATCTCCAACATATTTTCGCCTTCTTTCAGATCAAAACTTTTCTCATCACTTTTTCCTGTTTCCTTCGCATTCAGGTTAAGCTTTACTGAAGTTGCTTTTCCGGTAGGATTCTCAACCTTTATTTTTACAGCTATCTTTTTATTCCGAATGTCAGGAAAAACCTGTATGCTTTGAATACGAACCAACGGCCTTGCTTCCAAATACATTTGCCCTACTACCCCATTCCAGTTGCTTTGCGTGTGGTCTGAAATACTGTGCGAATTAACGCCCGGATCAAAATCCTTCACACGGTTGTCAATGCAAAGAGTCAAACGGTGTTTGCCGGGAGTGAGGATATTGGTCAAGTCATATTTATGCGGAGTTCCGAGCGAATTTCGCATGCCCACTTCTTTATTGTCGACCCACAGTCGGCTTTCCCAGTGGCAACGTTCGAGGAATAATTCTACAAATTGTTCCTTCCAACCTTCCGGAATAGTCACTTCTTTCTGATACCAGGCGGCACCTTTGTAATATTTCACAGGCTGAAGCCAGAACGGAATTTTGATGTTTCCCGGTTCGCGAAACTTGGCGTATTCGGGTTTCTTAAAATACGAACTATCCACAATTTGCCCGACCCAAGGAGTTTTCAGGGTAATATCATCGCCTTTGCCATTAGTAGTGAGCGATCCGGGTAAAGTCAGGGTATCAGATAAATCTAGGTTGTACCAGCCTTCCAAAATACCTTTATCTGAAGGATCCATGGCAAATTTCCAAGTTCCGGCAAGATTTATTTTTTGTTGAAGCAAAGGCTTTCGACAAGCGGCCAGCATAGTTACAAAAACGATGACGTAGATTAATTTTTGTCTCATATAATCATTTTTGAACCACATAGACACATAGAACACATAGTTTATTTTCTTCCAAATTCTATTGTGTCTTATGTGTCTATGTGGTAATTTTCAAATTTTACATCTTTTCAATTTCTTCGAGCGATTTACCCTTAGTTTCAGGAAGCTTTTTCAGGATAAACAGAAATCCGGAAAAACAAATAAATGCATACAGCCAGAAAGTTCCGCTGGCATTCAATAGTTTATTCAGGATCGGGAAGGTGTAGGTGAGTACAAAACAGGCAATCCACAAAGCAGTTGTAGCAATAGCCATGGCAGCGCCACGGACGTTGTTCGGAAAAATTTCAGAAAGAACCACCCAGGTAATCGGCGCCAAAGTCATGGCATAAGTGGCAATGGCCACCATCACCAAAACCAGGATAGCCAAGCCTTTCAGTTCGAAGAAATAACTGGTTCCAAGCATAAAATAAACAACTGCAAGACCGATCGATCCAAGCAACATCAGTTTCCGGCGGCCCCAGCTATCGACCATGCGCATGGCCAGCAGGGTGAAAAGCAGGTTCACGGTACCGGTTATCACAATATTGAAAAGCATGTCGCCCACCGAATAGCCAGCCGACGTAAAAATTTCCTCAGCATAATTAAAAATCACGTTGATGCCACACCACTGTTGAAAAACAGCCAGCACGATTCCCAAAACCAACACCGGACGAACTTTTTTCGACCCAAGCGCTTTCCAGTCGATTTTCGAATCAGTTCCCTTTAATGTTTCACCTATTTCCTTTTGTTCCTGAATGGCATAATCGTGTCCGCCAATACGTTTCAGAATAGAAAACGCAGCTTCTGATTTTCCGGACTTTGCCAGAAAGCGTGGACTTTCAGGAATAAAAAACGACAGGATGAAAAACGAAATTGCGGGAACCGTTCCGGCCCAAAACATCCAGCGCCATCCGGTTTGACCGTTCCACGAATTCAGGATAAACTCGTCGGTTGCACCTGTCGGAACGGCTTCGGCAATCAGGTAATTAATGATTTGCGCTGACAAAATTCCGATTACGATGGTCAACTGATTCACTGAAACCAATCGCCCGCGCATGGCTGCCGGCGAAATCTCGGCAATGTACATGGGCGAAATGGCCGAAGCCAAACCAATGCCCAAACCGCCAATTAGCCGGTATATAATGAATGGCGTAAAATGGTTGACTGCACCCGTTCCGATAGCAGCAATGGTAAATAAAGCGGCAGCCGCAATTAAAGGTTTTTTACGTCCAAACCGGTCGGTGAGATAACCGGAAACCATTGCCCCGACCAAGCAGCCAATCAAAGCGCTGCTCATGGCCCAACCTTGCAAATAAGGAGAATTGGCTATATCGAAAAATCGCTCGTAAAACGGTTTTGCGCCACCTATAACCACCCAGTCATAACCAAAAAGCAATCCACCCATGGCTGAAACCAAGGTAATGCCCAAAATAAATTTTTTGTTGAAGTTTGATTTGCCCACAAGTTCTGATTTAGTTGAAACAAAAATACCATTCGGTCGGCTTCCCTGAAATGAAAGATTTAATGAATTTATGGATTATTTTACCTTTTCACCGGATTTGGAGCATGTTATATAAAACTGGCAGATGTCCTGAATTTGAGGTATTTTTGTTTTCACAGAATTGCCAGATATTACAGCAATAATTCTGAACATTAATAATTCAGTCATTTACAATGAAGAAAGAAGATGGATTTCCGGGGCAAATCAGCTTTGTTATTCCTGAACGGATCTTGGCTTTGGTCAAAGACAATCCGCTAATTGCTGATCTTTACATTTCGGACATCGGCTATTATCCGCAGGCTCGTCATCATTTTCGCGAACGACCTTCAGGAAGTGGTCAGTATATCCTAATTTACTGTGTAGAAGGGAAAGGAGAAATCCGCCTGAATGAAAATGCACATGCAGTTCCTGCCAATCACTTTTTTATTATTCCTGCCGGAATGCCACACGCTTATCATTCTGACGAACAGTGTCCATGGTCAATTTACTGGATTCATTTTTCAGGAAACAAATCGGGTATTTATTCTCGGTTTGCATGTCAGGCACTACCCATTGAACGAGGCAAAACTTCGCGAATCAACGACCGGATTGACCTGTTTTCAGAAATATTCCGCAACCTCGACCGTGGATTCAGCATCGAAACGTTGGAGTATGTTAATCTTTGTCTGCCCCATTTGCTGGCTTCGTTCACTCATTTGAGCCAGTTCAGGCTGATTAAAGAATCGGGTGAAAAAGATCCGGTTGTGCAAAGCATCAACTTTATGCTCGAAAGCCTGACTAAAAAACTAAAACTGGACGAAATTGCCGCAGAAACAGGGTTGTCGGCATCGCATTATTCACGGCTCTTCCAGAACAGAACCGGACATTCGCCCATCGATTATTTCATCCAACTGAAAATCCAACGAGCCTGTCGCCTGCTCGATAATTCGGGTTGGATGATTGCCGATGTCGCCCGTGAAATGGGTTTCGACGACCAGTTTTACTTTTCTCGCGTATTCAGGAAAGTGATGGGAATGTCGCCTGTGGAATATCGGAAACGGGGAAAATAATCCTTCATATCATTTGTCGTGAACAAGAAAATAAATTACCGGTTTTAGTATCCAAAAAGATCATACTTTCATTATCCAATTAAAAATCCAGAACAATGAAATTCGGACAAAGTGAAAATCCAGAATATATTGACTTCCTATTACCACCCGATGATCCACGCACAGCAGAAATCCTGAGACAAAACGAAACAAGCAAACCAATGAGTATTTATGTGGGTTGTGCCAAATGGAACAAAACCGACCTGAAAAATTTTTATCCGCGCGGAACAAGAGACGAATTGACCTATTATTCCCGTCAATTCAATTCCATTGAACTGAATGCCACATTTTATAGTATGCCCAGCCGACAACAGGTAATTACCTGGCGCGACAAAGCACCCGACAGATTCCGCTTTTTTCCAAAAGTAACGCAAAGCATCAGCCACATGCGACGGCTAAACGATGTTCAAGCATTGACAACCGAGTATTGCGACAACATCAGCAATTTCGAGGATAAGCTGGGAATGGTATTCCTACAGCTACACGATAATTTCAAATACAAGAACTTTGATCGACTGGTGAGCTTCATTGAAAATTTTCCGAAAGCCATTCCACTTGCGGTGGAACTGCGCAACACCGAATGGTTCAACGATAAAGTGGTTTCCAATGAAGTATATGGGTTATTCGAAAAACACCAGGTGACCAACATTTTAGTTGACACTGCCGGAAGGCGCGATTTGCTTCACATGCGGCTAACTACCCCAAAAGTATTTGTAAGGTATGTTGGAGCAAACAATCCGCAAAGCGACCGTGAACGTATGGACGACTGGATCGAGCGCTTCAAAATTTGGGTTGACCATGGACTGCGCGACATTAATTTCTTCGTTCACCAAAACATCGAACTGGAATCACCTTTTCTTTCGGCCTATTTTATCGAAAGACTGAATAAAGAATTTGGACTGAATTTACAAATACCTCAACTTTTGTCATCTGGAATCTAAATTATAGATAGCAATCAAATAGGAGAACCAGGATTAATTCCAGTTTCTCCTTCCAACATCACTGTACGTACCGTTAGGTACACGGCGTAAATTCCTAAGATGGCTCGTTTCGACCTAATATAGCCTCGGACTTTGTCGTGAACTCAGTCGAACGCCTCCTTCTCACAATAAATCGTTTTCAACTATACAATCATATTTTATTTCAGCACGCCTATAAGACCTCTCATGATAAGGCAAAAAACCTTCATCCCATGTACACGCATTACACTCCGGGTTCAGTATAGTTTTGAGACTTCATTTTGTCAAGCAAACTCATCATCCAACCGGATATGCCAGATTTGCCATGCCACGGTACACTAAATAAAAGGAGCCGTCTAAAACTTAATTTAGACGGCTCCTCTATAAGAATATTGAAATTCGGAAAGTTTTAAAATTCAACTTTCTTACTCCAATTTAAAGCTAATTGGAACAGTATAAGAAACCCTTACCGGGGCTCCCCTTTGTTTTCCAGGTTTCCATTTAGGCAGAGTTGAAACAACCCGTAATGCTTCAGCATCAAGAGATGGATCTACACCTCTGGCGATTTTGGCATTCGATACAGAGCCGTCTTTGTTAACTACAAAATTAACGTACACCTTTCCCTGAATTCCGTTTTCCTGAGCAATAACAGGGTATTTCACTGAAGATGCAAGATATTGACGTAAAGCCAATACTCCACCCGGAAATTCGGGCATCTCTTCAACTACAAGAAATACTTCCTCTTCTTTTTGCTCTGGCACAACTTCCTCCTGCTTTTGTTCAACGATTTCAACAGCAGCTTTGTTTTCAGTACTAGCAACTTGTTCATCAGAGATCATCAATTTACTTTCCTCTTCAGGCTTAATTGAGTCAACAACAACAGGGGCAACGTACTTCACAACCATCTGTTGGCTTGCTGGTGGCGGTGGTGGTGGTGGTGGTGGTGGTGGTGGCGCTTCATTAGTATCAAGTGCAGTCATCTCAGCGAGAACTTCCTTAGCATCCCGCATTTTATGCGCAGCACTACGGCTTGCATTAATGTAAGGAACAATGACTGCAGTAGCAATGACCGCGATACCGATCAATGTAGCAATAAGAACAACACGGTTATACTTTTTCCGTAGTTGATACGCTCCATATTCCTTGTTTCTATTTTCGAAGACTATGTCGTCGAAAGTTGGAATGAATTGATTATTTTGTACCATACGTATCGTTCTTTATTTTTGAGTTAAGGAAGCTGTAGCAGGTTGCCCTTTGAGTGCAGCTTCAACCATACCTTGCTCAATGTAATTGATATCAACAAGAATATATGTTGCAATTCCTACAATCGACATTTCATCGATGATGTCAACAAAATTTTTGTATTTTGCCGTTTTGTAGAATTTAATCAACACAATTGGGCCGGTATCATCATCCTTTTTAAGCTGCTTGATAGCGTTTGCCAAGGAATCTTGTTTAATGTTTAACTTACCGGTTATCACATCTTGCTTGAACTGGTCAATCTTTTTAAAGAGAGCCCGGTTTCTATCCAATAACACTTCCCGAATTCCAGTTGCGCTAAAATCAGTCACCTGCAAAGGTGTACCAACTTCTGCTTTGCCAGGATACCAGTAAACTTTGTCATCAGGGCCCAGAATAATGTTCAGCGTACGGCTATCAGCAATTTTTGGCGGTTCAACTTTTTCGTTTTTCTTGATTTTTTCAGGTAAAACGATTTCCATAACCTTAGGTTTGCTAAAAGCACCGACAAGCATGAAGAACGTCAATAGTAGACACATAAGGTCAACCATTGGGGTCATATCCATATGGGGATTGCCTTTCTTTGGGCGTTTTTTTCCCCCTTTTCCTTTTTCCTCTTGTATAATCTCAGCCATAATACTACTTTTTAGCTTCTGTTGATGTAACCTTCACGTCCTCAAGGCTAGTGATCAGGCTAAACCTGTTGACATTATAATCCTGAAGAACATCCAATACTTTTTTTACAAGGGGATATTCAACATCGTTATCACCTTTAATCAAAGCCTGAACAGAAGGATTAATCTGACGGGTATAAAGCACCCAATAACCAAACTGGTTATCAACAGAATCGTGAGGAATGCCTTTCTCATACTGTTCTCTTTCCTTAGAGTCTTTGGCAGCAAGGAATTTCTTCATGTCGTGTATGTTTACACCCAATGAAGTACTATATTTCTCAAATGTCCGCAGTTCCTGCGGTGTGAATACAATATTGTATCTCTCACCCATTGCTTTAAGAATTTGGGGCCGAAAATGCAGAATTGTATCCCTACCATTATCCACATTGAAAAATACCCTGTTGTCAGCAGACATCACGACAGTCATGATATCAGCATCAGGTTTAGGTTTTTCAGATACAGAAAATGGAGTATCAACAGGCGCCGGTTCCTGGGGTGTAAACACTGATGTTAACATAAAAAATGTCAACAAGAGTGAAAATAAATCCACCATGGGCGTCATGTCGATATGGGGCGACTTGGTTGGTAATTTAATCTTTGGCATGCGATAATTTTAAATTTTAAATAAACCAAAAGAATTAAACCCAGACTTATTTTCTGATTGATGCGGCAAAGGTCTGAGTAAGGCTAAATCCTGCTTCATCAATCTTGAAAGTATAACCGTCAATTTTTGATGAGAAATAGTTAAAGAAAACAATAGCAAAGGTAGAACCAGAGATACCGAAAGCAGTGTTGATCAATGCTTCAGAAATACCGGCTGACAAAGCCAAAGCATCAGGAGCACCAGCTTGAGCAAGTGCAGAGAAGGCACGGATCATACCAAGTACAGTTCCAATCAACCCGATCAATACTGAGATAGAAGCAAGGGTTGAAAGGATAACCATGTTTTTGGACAACATTGGTAATTCCAATGCAGAAGCTTCTTCCAAAGCCTGTTTCATCGAAGTGATCTTTTGATCTTTTTCCAAAGTTTTGTCATTTTCAAGATCTCTGTAACGTTCCAAACCTGCTTTAGTTACGTTAGCCAATGAACCTTTTTGTGCATCACAAGCTTTAATAGCATCTTCGATTTTGTCCTTAGCCGTCAAAGTCTGGATATTTGCTACAAAAGCATCCAAGCTACCTTTTCCCTGAGCTTTTTTCAAGGTGATAAAACGTTCCACTACAAAAATCAAAAGAACTAAGATACATGTCATCAAAACAGGAACAATTGGTCCTCCTTTGTAAAGCATACCCATATAATTACCAGGTAGTGGGTGTCCTTTTGGATTTCCACCTTCGAAGTTTACAGGGTCACCCATGAGATTGGTGAAAAGTAAATACGCGATCAAAAATGAAATAATGATTGCTCCGGAAGCGAACACTGCTTCAAACTTAGCTTTGAATGATGAAGAATTTTTACTCATTTTTTAATAGTTTTTGTGGTTAAATAATTTTTGTTGAATCGTTATTGTTATTTCGTTGATTCCAAATTTGATTACTTACTAAGTGTAGAATTATACACTCTACTTTTAGTTACTGCAACTTCTTTTGTTATATATCCTTTAGCACTAATTACAAGTGTTGTAGATGCTTCAGGCATGGTAAACCTATATTCACCTTTCCCATTTGTCCAAGCTTCAGCCGCTGTATCTTTCACCCGAACAGAAGCACTGGCGATTGGAGTACCAGACTCATCTTTAATCACACCAGAAATTTCGTTTGGATTTGCTTTAGGCTTGGAACTGGATTGAAGCGCTTGAATGTACTGAATATTTGCTTTGGCAGCACCGTTGTTTGGATCAATCGCAAGGATCTTATTGTCGTATTCAACTGCTTTGCCATAATCACCAGTAGTCATATATAAAGTGTTCATCGAACTTAAAGCCTTAATCTGAAAATCCTTATTATTTGGATCAAGATTTAGCATCCTGTTGTAATAACCTTTAGCTTCATCATGCTTGTCTGATTGGAGCGCATTATATCCAAGGTAACGCAAGGCATCAAAAATTTCATTCGAATATTTAACCGAATCGGTAGCAGCTTTTGCAATCAAAGCCGAAAACTTAGGTCTTGCAAGCCCCAATTTTGAATCCGGATCTTTAGCAACAGCATTGTTTGCATCCCAGGAATAAGCTGGTATATAATTTGGAGATTTAGCTTCCAATTCTTTAAATACCTCTTCAGCTTTATCAAAGTCTTTTCCCTGATAGTAAGCTTTACCAATTTGAAGATAGTTTTCATCCGAATTTTTTCCTTTGGCAATCAATCGCTTCCAATTACTTGCGGCATCAGAAAAGCGACGGTGTTGATACAAATTATTAGCTTTTTCATTAATCAGAGCTAAATCTTCATCACCAAATGAAATTGCTTTATCATAGGCATCATAGGCTTTGTCAATTTCTTTGGCCGATGCATCAACACTGCTTTGAAGTTCAGCGACTTTAGCAACATATGGTTGTTCATCAACTTTCTCCTTATCTTTTGCAGGACCTTTCAAAGCCTCATTTTTTTCTTTAACCTTGGCAAGCTCAGCGTTAGCTTTATCGAGTTCTCCCAATGCTTTTGGAAAATTCTGATTCTTTTTAATAATGCTGCGGGCATAATAGATGTAATCTTTTTTAAGGATACGGTCAGCTGGAAGTTCGGCAAACAAATGATCCATATAGGTTACGGCTGCAGCGTAGTTGCCTTGCTCATAACTTGAGTATCCCGCAATACGGTTCAAATATGTTCTCGATTTATCAACCGCAAAGATGTCTTCTACATTCTTAATTACATCTGCATAATTCTTTGAATAGAAAAGAGCATTCACATAACGAATCTTCGCAGGAATATTTTGATTCGTTAACTTCAGGTAAGTTTCAAAATATTCTTTTGACTCTTTAAACCTTCCGGCCAAAGAATAAAGTTGCCCTAACTCACGATAGGCAGGTGCATAATCTTTTTCCAATGCAATAGCCTGTTCAAAATAAGGTATGGCAGCCATCAGATTTCGACCTTTAAAATAGATATTACCAATTTTCATGTTGGCCATAGGTGATTTAAGGTCAAGATACTGTGCATTATTATAGTTTTTTATAGCAAGAGACCCATTGTTGACCAACAGATAAATATCTCCGGCAATAATATAAATAGTACCATTTTTTTGATCTATCGTTAAAGCTTCCCTAATTAAAGGCAGAGCCATAGTGGTGTCAACACGATCAAATACAATGTACGATTCGGCTAATTTGGCTAAAGTAAGCGCATAATCACCAGCATTTGGAATTTTAGTTACTTTCTTATATGGCAGTAAAAAGCTTTTTGCTTTTAACCTCATTTGAGCGGCAGTCTGCTGATCTCCAAGGTAAGAGGCCACTTTTGCCAAACCAATGTAATTAAATGGGTCATTCGGATTCAGTGAGATACCTTTTTCAAATTGTTGTTTTGCTTCAGCACCAACAACCTTCAATGAGTTTGAAATCGTATCGGCAAAGAAATTTAACATGGTATTCTCTCCGAGGCGATAGTAAATTTTACTGTCGGGAGTTTTTTTTGCAAGATCATTAAGAATCTGATCTGCTTTGTCGTATTGTTCATTGTGCATTGCGGTAATCGCTTCATCTAATGTCTGTGCTCTCAATCCTGCGACACCGCAAACGACAAGCAGCGCCAGAATTAAAAAAGTTTTCTTAAAAAAACGAGTGATCATATCAGGTTATATTAAAAGTTATTTTTTGAATTGTATTAATCGAATAGGCATTGTTGCAGGCACTAAACCAGATTTAAGAACAATCCGCTGACCCTGCTCTGATGAAAACCAGTGAACAAAGCCAGAGCCAAGACCTTCAAATGTTTCTCTCGAAACAAGGTTGATCTTTCTGGTAAAAGGATACGTTTTATCGTAGATCGATCCCTGAACGGGAAGAAAATAAGATCCTTTTTCCAAAAAGCGATGTGATATTGCTGCAATTTTTATCTTATTACTGAAAGAACGCATAGTCGAATCTTCTTTGTCGCAAATCCAGTTCACACTTACCAAGCCAATAGCTCCCTTATTTTTACTAACGTAATCAATAACCTCTTCATTACTCTTAACCGCATAGAAACTGGAAGGCAACGACCCTTCAAGTTTAAACTCATCTTTGAAATATCGAATATTAGTCGATTTTTCATCATCAAAAACAGTCATGATTTTACCGAAATCCGAAGCCGGATTAATCCCTTTCCAATCAGTCAATTTCCCTGTGAAGAGGTCGTTGACATTATCGTATGTCAAAAGAGAGTCCTTATTTTCTTTATTTAAGACAAGTGCAATCGCATCATAGGCAACAGCAGTCGTCCTCACAACTATTTGTGTATTTAAAAGCAATTCTTTTTGCTGGGCACTTGGCTCCCACGCTGTAACAACAACTTTTACCGAATCATTGAGAAAGGCCGAAATTAAGTCTTTTTCAGCAACATAGACCGGAGTAATATGTGCATACTTATACAAACCAGTAAATGTAGCGATCTCGGCATCAACAATTGGAGTAAACGAGGCATCAGCAATAATTTGGATATTCCCACTTGTTGGAGTCTCATCAATTTTAGTGCTATTGCGCTTAGAACATGCTATTCCAAACATCATTATAATCAGCACTCCACTGATTATTAAGACTATTGACCGTAACCGCTTATTTGTTCCAAACATTTTCATTTATACTCAAACAAAGGTTGAAAATTCGTTGCAATAATAATAAATCAAATTCGTTATAGGGCAAAAAAATACAACATTCTTAAATATTTTTTTTTCTAAACCCCTTTGAATTTTGAATAAAAACGCTATCAAACGCTACCAAAAATTAAGATTTAATTCAAATAAAGTTAACATTTAGTAGTAAAAATCTTTCGTATGTTAATTTTAAAACAACAATTATACCAGACTCACTATTCCGGAAACAAATTTTTGCTTTTTTTTTGTATCTTCCATATTATCAACATACTAATTCGCAATTGATATGATCTCATTGTGTCACCCAGACACTCTATTCTGGTCGGGCATAGAAAATGGCAAACGCCTATCATTCATCCAGGTTGTTCTGTACAAAGAACTAAATTTATGACCTGCGAATTTGCCTGAGAACGTTAAAAACTTATTTAACGAGCATTTTCCTGCTCATTAAAGATTCCAATACGAAATATTTTGACTTGATATGTCATTCTCGGTGGTTACCGATCTAATTTTTGAAAGAACCCGGAAAATTAATCTTCGTCTCTTTCAAAAAAATTTTCTTTAATCCTGCGGAAAGAACCAACAGCTCGATAAACTCCATAGAGTAAAAACGGAACCGCAAAAATTGTTCTAAGGGTAATGTCGACATAACTGAAAATAGTGGAGAAAAGTAAAATATAAGCCAACCCCAAGTAAAAAAAGACCATTGCTGTTCCAAAGATGGTCATCACTTGATCATATACCCTTCTGCTGCCCATTTCTAAAATTTTTGTTTGTGCAAAGATATATAAATTTGCAAAAAACAAACGACGCTAAAACCGAAGTCGCTATGTTTTAAAATTGGTTTTTGACCCAAAATCAAGAATTACTTCATTTCTAAAAGGTGATATCTAATCTCTCGTGCTTTTGCCTGTCAAGTCGAGGGTGCAAGAAAGAGCTTTAAATTTCCAAAACTACATCACCTGAATCGAAATGCACAGTGAGTAAATTACGATGTTAAAAAGATACCCCCTACCCCTTGTGGGTAAACTAATAAATAAAACATTACCGACTCTTTAGCGATTGAGTAGCCTGCGGGTAAGACAGGGTCAGGTATGTGTCTTTATTTTGTCCAGAATCGGGTTGCCAGACCGCAGCAAACATTCTTAAGAACAAAAGTCTAGCCCGAGTATTTTCTATATGCACAGCATAAAATCTAACAATATGAAAAAACATATTTATTTACTTGCATTTTCAATGCTTTCCTTTGCTCCTATGGGCGAGGAAACTAATTTTTCAGGAACATGGAAACTGAACAATGAAAAAAGCACCCTAAATGTCGGAGACCTACCTGCTCGACAAACAATAAATTGGCCCGACGCCCTCGGAGCTGAAAACGAATTGAAATATCGGATAGCCTGATGTTGTCCGGCGTTTTTTTGCCTGAAATTTCCTGCATTCACTATCTCACCAACATGACCGACGTGCACGACAAAGCTACTTCAGCTACATTATATCCCGAAATTATGGTCAGCTAATTCAAATAAAATCATGATATTTAGGGAATCATAAAAAACCATCATGGAACGGCGACTTTGGACTAGAGAAGAGCTCATTCTTGCATTCAGCCTTTACTTGAAACTCCCATTTGGGAAGCTTCATCATGGAAATCCTGAAATCATTCGTTTAGCAAGTATCTTAGATCGTACACCAAACTCAATAGCAATGCGATTAAGCAATTTTGCAAGCGTTGACCCATACCATCAACATAGAGGTATCAAAGGACTGACAGGCGGGATCAGACAAGTTGAGCCAATCTGGAACGAATTTATTTCGAACAAAGCTGAATTGCTTTTTGAAAGTGAGCGGATTTTAGCGAATCTCGAAAAGCAAACCATTGAAACTAAGTTTGCAGAAATTCTGTCTGGGACAGAGAACCTAATAGGTGAAACCAAAGTCAGGGAAGTTAAAACACGTGTGAATCAAAATGTATTCCGTCAGATTGTATTAGCCAACTACAATTCAAAATGTGCCATCACTGGAATTGATTTACCTGATTTATTGGTTGCAAGCCACATTATTCCTTGGTCACAAAATGAAGTTGAACGACTCAACCCCGAAAATGGAATTTGCCTCTCGGCATTGTATGATCGAGCTTATGACAAAGGCTTGATTGGGATAACTGAGAAATACCAGATCATTCTTTCCTCTATGCTAAAAACCAAGGAGAAAAAGGATTTCTACCCATCCAATTTTGGCAACTTAAACGGAATTATGCTCCAATTACCTCAGAAATATTTACCAAAGAAGGAATTTCTACAGTTTCATTTGGATACCATATTTAAAGGTTAGCTTCCTGTTAGATAAAAATCTAAAAGTAGATTTCCCCTCCTCCCGATCTTTTCCATTATCTTTCCACCCTTAAGAATTCAAATTTATGATCTGGGAAAAACGCGGGTTTCAAATTACAATACTATTGGTTCTGGCTTTTATCTGGGGCAGTTCGTTCATCCTGATGAAAATCGGGCTAAAGAGTTTCAGTCCCGAGCAGGCGGGCGCTTTGCGCATTTTGCTGGCTTCGCTGGCACTGCTTCCATTATCGGTCCGCAACCTAAAAAGCATCAGGAAAGAAGATTTGAAAAGCTTGCTGATTGCAGGTTTCATCGGTAGCTTTTTCCCGGCTTTCCTGTTTATGAAAGCCGAAACGCAAATCAACAGTTCACTGGCCGGAATGCTTAATTCGCTCACACCGGTATTCACATTGATTGTAGGTATGATGTTTCACCAAACGGCTTTCCGCTGGTTGCAGGTGATTGGGTTGTCGCTCGGACTGGCAGGTGCAACCGGCTTAATCCTTGCCGGAGATGGTTTCCACTTGGGAACCGTTAACAGTTATGCGTTCTACATTGTACTGGCTACCTGTTTTTATGCCATCAGTATCAATCAGATTAAAGCAAAACTGTCGCACCTCTCCGGAATACAGGTTACCTCGTTATCCTTTTTATTTATTGGACCAGTGGCACTGGCCTATTTGCTTACTACCAATTTATTGGCGGTGGCCGCCAATCCATCGTGGCCGGTTCATTTGCTGGCGCTTGCAGCGCTTGGAATTGTCGGTACTGCGCTTGCCATGTTGCTGATGAATAGTCTGATTCGGCACTCATCGGCAGTTGCAGCCTCATCGGTTACCTACATCATCCCCATTTTCGCCATCCTTTGGGGTGTGCTCGACGGCGAAAAAGTTACAATACTACATTTGATCTGCATGTGTTTTATCCTGACAGGCGTTTACCTGATCAGCCTAAAAAATATTCACCACAAAGAACACAAAGTTTAACCACGGAGTTCACAAAGAAAACCCTAAGATTAATGGGAAAATCTAAGCCACAATCTCGGTGTTTAAATTAAAGTTTTCGTCGTGTTCTTCGAGGTAAAAAAAAATCCTAGAATTCGATATCGTACAAACCTTCAGCGTCTAGTTCAAACTGTTTCACGCTGATGTCGGTCATTGGGTGTTTGATGAGTTGGTGCAACAATTCAGGGCTAATGGTTGCCGAGTGTGCACCGGCCATGCTGGTACGGTAAATCTGGTCGACTGTTTTAAAGCTGGCCGCCAATACTTTTCCATTCAATCCGTACAAGGCAATGTTTTCAACAATATCGCCCACCACTTCAATTCCGTGCGACGAAATATTATCTAAGCGACTCACATATGGAGCCACAAAATCGGCACCGGCTTTCATGGCCACCAAAGCCTGTTGCTGGGTAAAAATTGCGGTTGCGGTTACATTTATACCAGCATCCTTCAGGATTCGCATGGCACGGTATCCGTTTGGAGTTACCGGAATCTTGGCATAAAAGTTATCGCCAAAATCGAAATAACTGCGGTATTTTTTGGCTTCGCGAACCATGTCGTCGGTTTCCGAAGAAATCATTTGCACGTGAACCATTCCGGCACCTACCAATTCCTGAATACCTTCAACGGCAACAGAAAGTTTGTACCCTGCATGATTTAAAATTGTTGGATTTGTTGTTACTCCTTCGAGTGGAAAAAATGTGTACAGCGTCCTGAGTTCTTCCAGGTTGGCTGTGTCGGCCATGTAAATCATTGTTTTATCTCTAAATGTTTATGTGGCAAAGGTACGGATTTGAAAGCCAGGCCAGATATGAGAGAGTTTTTATTTTGGAATCGGAGGGCAGACTTAAGATAAAAATCACGATTCTATTCAAAAAAAGGATGAAAAAAAATCACATGTCCGTCGGTTAAAACCGACGGCAAAGGATAACAGCATTTAAATTCAGCGAAACAGCTATTTAAAACCGAGATTATTCTTTGCCGTTCACTTTAGTGAACGGACTTGATTGATATTAATTCGCCAGCAAATATTCTTCTGCTTCAACCGACCACAATCCCTGATGACGATCGCAGATTTCGGCGAGTTTGGCGAACAAAGGTTCTGTTTTCCCTAGTTCGACAAAATCAGCAATGGCAGTCAAAGGCATTTCCAGATGCGTGTAAATCAGTTTTTTTCCACCCGGAATCTGCGGAAGGTGAAGCGTGGTTTCAATCACGGCATTCAGTCCGCCAATGTGGGTCACCAATCCGGCAGGGTCAAGACCGGCAGTCATCACTTCCAGTGCCTCTTTCATGTCGTCGGTGTTTCCTCCTGAAGTTCCAACGATATGCGTGTAGGCATAATGCACGTTGTAAAAATTCATTTTAGCCTGAAGATTCGGATCTGATGGTCCGGCGAAAAAATTCAGACAGCCGTCGAAAGCGAGAATCGCATCACCCTGCTCAATCACCGGGCCAACCGGCGCAAATACGAATACATCGTCGTAGCCTGTATCTCCAGAAAGACGTTTCAATTCGCCAACCGGATCTTCAATTTTTGTATTGAGGTAAATCAGTTCAATGCCACGTTTGGCAGCTTCTTCAACGGTATAAATCGAAGCGGCTCGATCCAGACGAGTTTGGTCGATGTCGGTTACCACGCACAATTTAGGTTTGCGATCGGAACGGTGAATCACGTAATTGATAGCAGCCAGTCCCATCGGGCCAACGCCTGCAAGGATAGCCATTTTACCATCTTCCACAATTTCCATGTTATGAATGTACGAACCCGGAGTGGTGTGGTAGTTGGCATGCATAGCGCCAATCACGCACGAAAGCGGCTCGGCCAGTGAGGCAGGATAAAAACCCGGTCCATCGTAAGCCAGCAAACAATCCTGAACCAGCACATCTTTTGGAATGATCACATAAGTTGCATCGCCACCGATAAACTGGTATGAATAACCCGGAGCGCTCAACACACCCACTGGACCATCTTCGTAATAAATGGCCGGTTGAATCGAGAATTTTTGCCCGGCTTTAAACTTGTGTTTCCAGTTTTCACCAATTTCGACTAACTCGCCACTAAACTCGTGACCAATAATGATTGGGTTTTCGGCCACATCATTCGGAACACGTTTGTGGTCGGTAGCCTGTTTGGCTGCCTTGTATGATGACATGCAAATGCTGTCAGAAACAACTTTTGCTAGAATTTCATCGGCTTTGATTGCCGGAAGCTCAAATTCTTCCAGTCTCAAATCTTCTTTTCCGTATAAACGAACTGCTTTTGTTTTCATATTTTTTTGTTTTGCCACTGTTTTGTTTTGCCACAAAGGCACTAAGACACAAAGTTTTTAGTTACCCCTAAATCCCCTAAAGGGGACTTTAAAGAATTACCGTGATTAGGAATTCTGTAGTAAAAGCCCCCTTCAGGGGGTTGGGGGTGTGAAGAATTTCTTCGTGCCTTTGTGGCTATTTCATTTTTTAATTCAACATATTTTGACCACCGGTTACGGGCACGGCCTGTCCGGTTTCGTATTCCTGTTCGATGATGTAATACACGGCGCGCATCACGTCAAGCGGCGTGCAACCACGACCAGCCGGAACCTGTGCTACATAGAAACGTTTCACATCTTCAATGGTTTTAGCGCCTGGCACTTTACCGGCATTCAGGTATTGTACAAACAAACCTTTCTCCGGATCAGCCCAAAGCGGACCATCGTAGAAATTGCCCGGACAAACCGAGTTCACCTTGATTTTGGCTGGCATCAGCTCCATCGCAAACGACTGAGTGAGGCCAATTCCGCCAAATTTACCACCGGCATATGCAAAATTTTTGTTGCTGCCTTTCAATCCTGATTTTGAATTTATCTGGATGATATCGGTAAAATGATCGGGTTTAAATTTGTTCTGGAGTTTCATCACCGCCGAAGCATATTTGGCACACAGGAAATAAGCCGAATAGTTCACTTTGGTCATTAATTCGAAGGTTTCCGGAGTCATTTCTTCCAGTCCGCCAGCGCGTAAAATACCGGCATTGCTGATGAAAATATCCAGTCCTCCAAATTCGCAAACCGTTTGGAAAATCAGGTTCTCGACTGAAGCGGCATTCGACACATCAGCTTTCACAAAGAAGGCTTTGTTTTTGCCTTTACCGCCATTCAACGATTCGGCAAATTTTACTCCCAGTTCTTCGTTCAGGTCGGCAACCACCACATTGGCGCCATTTTCCATCAGGTTTTCCACGATTCCGGCACCAAAACCCTGTGCGCCTCCGGTAACAATGGCAATCTTACGGTCGACACGTCCGGCGGTAGCTCCCATCGCAATAGCGCTGCGGTACTGCTCCACTTCCCAAGTATCGATAAAATTCACCTGCTCGGCGGTCATTGGGCTTTGTCCACCAAATTTTTCGGAATACAAACTCACCAGGCAAGTGTCCATCATTACATCTTCCAAAGTGGCCACAGCCTGCGCATTGTCGTTGGCCAGAATACAGCCGATTCCTTTGATGCAAATGATCTTCGGAGTTTTTGGCTGCGTTTCGGTGTAAGTTTTAATTTTTGCCGAAAGGTCATTCAGCAAAGCATCCACATCGCCAGCATATTCTGCATAAATGAAAGATGAATTGCAATACACGATTCCGTCAGGAATAAACGGCAAAGCTATTTTCTGGTATTCGGCTTCCGAAGAAAGGAACCTTTCGTAATAATTGTTATTAATGACTTTCAGAGTTTTCAATCCATTCCCGGAGAGCATCATACGGATGGCCGGAACTATCTTCGCGGCAGCAGGATCAACGGGCAAACTGACAGCTGGCTCAATTTCGCCGATGGCCGAATCCAGCAAACTAATCACTTCGGTATAGATTTTACGGATTTCGTCTGTAGTGTCGGCAGTCACAAAAATTCCGTGATTCTGCAGTAAAATCACTTTCGGATCTTTGCCTGTTTTCGCTTTATAGGCATTGATGCGGGTTTCGACTTCCTTAAACAGAATATATCCTGGATCGACATAGGGTACATAAACCACGGTGTCGCCAAAAAGTGTGGTTGTTAATCGTTCAGCGTTCGCACTGCACATCAGTCCGTTTACCTTGGTACTGTGGGTGTGCACCACAAATGGGAAAGCAATTAAATCGTGCAGTGATGTTTCAACCGAAGGGCGTTGTCCTTTTTCGGGATGAACACGCGAATTCAACAGGTCGTTTTTGATCTGATTTTCGCGTTCCATCACATCATCCGAATAAGTTTTCCCGGCGATCAATTGCAGTCCTTTGCGGTCGAGTTGGGCAAAACCGTCTTCGCCAATGGTTGACAAACTGTGTCCGCTGGCCTTGATGTAAATGTGGTTTTCGTCTTTGTACGACGTGTTGCCGCCACCGGCAATGACAAAATCTTTTTGTTTTCCGTAGAACTGAGATATTTCGATTAATTCCTGAATTTCTGGTTTCATATATTTTGTTTTTTGTAGCGACGTAACATGTTACGTCGCTACCATCCTAATTGATAAAATGGTTAATTACGGCTTGGCCTAATTCAACAAATTGGTCGTATTCTTTTGTTTTGGCATCGCCATCGGCATTCAGATAACCTTGTTCGCCTTTTGCAATCAGGTATTGGTGCGCCGCAATAATACAGGCTCCTTCGAATCCGATTTGTTCCAATTCTTCGTCCAGTTCCACACCTCCGCTACACGAAACTTTTACCGGATCGAGCTGAGGGGTATTGTGTTCGGTACCAAATGTGATCAGGAAGTTTTTCGAGCGGAAGAAAGTCACGAATTCTTTCAGCACAGCGAAGGTGTTACGTCCCGGAATCAGCTCCAGACTATATACTCCTTTGGTTCTAAGAGTTTCGTAAAGCTTCACAAAATCGCCTTCGTAATCGGTAAAATTACCTTTGGCATCGTCGAGCAACACCGGATAACATGGAATTCCGCCAGCAGTAATAATAATGTCTTTCACCTGTTCGAGGCTTAAAAATGCTTTCGGATCTTCTACAACAAAAGCACGGCCACCGGTTTTCAAAAGATTGCCACGGATTTCATTTTCCAGACCAGCTACATCGGTCAGTTTCGATTTCACATCTTTTCCGGAGAAAACCTGCGTATAGAATGCTTTTTTATCTTCAGGGTTACTGAATTTTTCGTCGATAGCAATACGCAACGCTTTGGCGATGTGACGTTCGCGCAGCATATTCTTGGCATACCGGGCTTTCAGGTCATCGAAGTCGAAGCTAAAACCGGCATGGATTTCAGCCAGCAATTCGTTCAGCTTCTTCACCATTTCGGCAGTCTGAACATTGCTTTCGTGCTGAACCTGTTCCAACAACCGCAACTGTTCGCCGCCCAAAACCAGCGGACTGGTCAATCCTTTTCCGGAGAAATAGGTACGGCCCGGATTTGCCGGATCGTTCACACGAATATTGGCCTCCTGAAGGTCTTTCTGCAACGACATAAATTCGATGTTGAACAGCGGAAAGATTTTATATTTCAGGGCTAGTTCGGCAAATTCGGCATAGCCATCGGTCGTATAAAAATCGTTGATACCGAGCACCTGCACGCCTTCGGCTTCGGCCATCTGGAACGGCTGCTCAATTTCGGTGAATGCACTGAACGAGAACGGTGTATGAAAATGTCCATTAACCTGAAGCACTTTCTGTCCGTCCTTATTTTTCAGTTCATCAAGCAGAGCCTGTTTGCCTGGATAGCCGGCGAATAATGAATGATTGTTCATTGTATTTTAGTTTTTAAGTAGTTCATCAATTTCGGAATAAAGTAACAAATTTCAGTGAGGTTTTGTATCCTTTGGTATCCTGTGTAATGAAGAAAGTGTTGATTCAGGAAAGAGGAATAAGGAAAAAGGAAAGTTGTGGGTGTAACAAGGGCATATTGGTTGATGGATTGGTACGCACCATTCTGTGCAGGAAGAAAAAAGATGATCTACATTTATTCAAACTTTTCTGTCCTCAAGCCGGACTGGCTCTTACTTTTCCATTCGATGAAAAGTAAGCAAAAATCTTGTCAAAACGAACCCTCCGCCGGGCGTTTTGACGGCCTGCCCACTCGCTTCGATTGAAGCAGAACTAAAACACAAAGAATACCATTTCAGGTAGATATTTGATTTAAAACCATTGCAGTGTATTTGTCTCATCCGGCAGAGGGACAAGGGAAAAGAATTTATAGTTTCCTATTGCAAGCCATAAATCAAAATTCCCCGCAACAGTAAAATCCGCTATATCCGTCAGCAAAAAAATGCGGCAAAGGATATTGCCCGAATATTGAGATTGCATTATCCTTCTATGTTGTAATCCAAGTTTTCTGTCTGATATTTTCACAATTTCAATAGTTTTTCCATCATTTTTTTCACCTTCGGGTAATACCGATCCTGAAGGTTATCTTCTTCTGGCAAATTATACCGGGCTCGATGCCCGGTATAATTTAAAGATACCTTCGGTATAAAACGTCACCTTTGGTAACTCCTTCTG
>Ga0208789_1000209_pt1 | contig 72850 bp, 57 predicted proteins | sample Methanotroph_Enr_FD_187368 | JGI IMG/M metagenome (GOLD analysis project Ga0208789, IMG submission 187368) | Enriched soil microbial communities from Old Woman Creek wetland in Ohio, USA - Methanotroph_Enrichment_5 (SPAdes) (version 2) | ecosystem: Environmental > Terrestrial > Soil > Wetlands... | reverse complement strand
TGCTAGGCCAAGAAATAATATATTACTGCCATTGATTGCTTTTTTGACACTATTTAAAGCTGTCGCAATTTTAATATACATGTAATGAGGCATCCGCATATTGATATGCCCGGCTGCATGAATCATGCTTAGGTCGAAATCGTACTTCTTTGCAATATGTTCGAGGTAAAATGGGTCGAGCGGAATGCAATGGCCACCAATTCCTGGTCCCGGATAAAATGCCTGAAAACCGAAAGGTTTGGTTTTGGCCGCCTCAATCACCTCCCAGATGTCGATGCCCATTTTCCCGGAGAGTAGCGCCAGTTCGTTAATCAAACTGATGTTAACCAAACGGTAGGTGTTCTCCAGGATTTTAACCATTTCAGCCACTTTGGGCGAACTAACCAAATGAAGTTTATCGATGGCCTTTGAATATATTTTTTCTCCTATTTTCAATCCATCAGGAGTCATGGCTCCCAATACCTTAGGTGTGTTTTTAGTATGGAAATTGGCATTGCCCGGATCGACCCGTTCGGGTGAATAGGCCAGCCAAAAATCGCCCCCATGCTTTAATCCGGATTCTCGTTCAATAATGGGAAGCATAAATTCTTCAGTAGTAGTTGGGTAAGTCGTGCTTTCGAGACTAATAAAAGTGCCCCGTTTCATATTTTGACCGATCGCAATGCAGGCTGATTCGATAAAGCTCATGTCCGGTTTACGGAATTTATCCAAAGGGGTCGGTACACAGATCAGTAGAGCATCACATTCTTTGATTCGGGTAAAATCAGTTGTTGCACAAAAGGAAACGTTTTCAATCACTTCGCGCAAAACGGCATCGCGAATATCCTTAATATAATTATCGCCGCAATTGATTTTGTTTACCTTATCATCTGACTTGTCGAAGCCAATGACCTTTACCCCTGCCTGGGCAAATCCAACAGCGAGGGGAAGTCCGACATATCCAAGGCCAATAACACCAATGACTTCGGTGCCCGAACTAATTTTTCCTAACAGGATAGATGCGTTATTCATGAGACTAAGCTATTTATGACGAGATTTGATTTCTTTAATTTTGAACCTTTATTGATTTATTACGCCCCATAACTTTTTTCTCTTACAGCTCCTGCTGCATTTGGAACTTCACTAAATGGCAACAACGAATCAGAATTTTTACGGAATTTTTTCAGCAATTCTGAAAGCTTGTTTGTGGGCTCGGTTTCCTGAATGCTAATCATATTCAGGTTAACCAAGCCTTTTAGAATGCTTTTTGCCTTCGGGTTCTTTATTTTAACATAGAATGATTCCATAATTATATATTTTACAATATTAAAAATTAGAGCTAATATCTTAAATGATTGATTTATTGACTCACATTGATTTCAGTTGAAAAAGCATTCGGCTGATTGCACGAAGAAGTTTTGTAACCCATGTCTCAGATTGCCAAACCAATGACTTTTAAATTCTCCAGCAGTTTTTCGTCGTTAATTCCACACACCATATCTATGTGGGATAGAAAATAATCTGTATTAAGTTTATGCTTGATTATCAATCGTTGATCGGCTGTCATGCACTCGCTTTTAATATAAATATCCATCTGCCTTCTGTAATTCTTGGTTCCAGGCCCAAATAAGAAAAGCACAGCATGCTCGTCGAATTTCAAAACAGTTTTTTTAATCAATTCTCTTTCATTTATTAAAAACTGCTCATTATAGATTCTCCAATCATTTAACAAGCTACTCAACGGTTACCGATTTAGCTAAATTACGGGGTTGGTCAACATCGCATCCACGAAGGACAGCGATATAATAGGCAAATAGTTGCAAAGGAATCATAGCGAGCAAAGGTGTTACGATAGGATCCGAATCAGGAATTTCCAACACATCGTTCACCATTTCTTTTAATCTATTGTCACCTTTAGTAACAACTGCAATCACGTTCCCCTTTCTGGCTTTCACTTCCTGAATATTGCTTACTATTTTCTCATAATATTGATCCTTTGGCGCTACAACAACTACGGGAATATTGTTGTCAATTAAAGCGATAGGACCATGTTTCATTTCTCCAGCTGCATACCCTTCAGCATGGATATAGGAAATCTCTTTGAGTTTAAGGGCTCCTTCCAAGGCTACCGGGAAGAGATATCCCCGGCCAAGGTATAGGGCATTGACTGCATCCTTGTATTTATCAGCTACCGATTGAATATGATTTGCCGATTGAAATATTGTTCTGATTTTTTCCGGCACCGACAGCAAATCAGTAACAATCGCATGGAAACGTTCTTCCGGAATTGTTTGTTTCAAACTGGCCAACCGAAGCGCCAGCAAGGTCAATACGGTTACCTGAGCTGTAAATGCTTTGGTGGATGCAACCCCGATTTCACTTCCTGCATGGGTATAAATTCCGGCATCCGTTTCCCTTGATAGTGAAGAACCAACTACATTACAAATTCCCAACACCATTGCCTGTTGTTCTTTAGCCATTCGAATCGCCGCAAGGGTATCGGCCGTTTCTCCACTTTGAGAGATCGCCAACGCGACATCATTCGGGCCAAGCACTGGGTTACGATACCGGAACTCGGAAGCATATTCCACTTCAACCGGTATGCGTGCCAATTCTTCAATCAGGTATTTGCCTATGAGTGCAGCATGCCACGAAGTACCACAAGCAATAAGAATAATCCGTTGTGCTTTCAGGATTCGGGGCATAACATCTGTAAGCCCTCCCAGAACAATCTCGTTATTTTTGGTATTTATACGCCCCCTGAAAGAAGCTTTTATTGTTTCGGGTTGCTCGAAAATTTCTTTTAACATGAAATGATCATAGCCATTTTTCTCCAATGCCCCAATGCTCAACTCCAGCTTCTGAATTTCAGGTATTTTTTCCTCATCAACATCTATGGTTTTTAAAGTAAAACTGTCTGGTGTAAGAATGGCCACATCGTTATCATCCAGATAGACGACGCGCTGTGTATATTCTACAATCGGAATGGCATCAGAAGCCAGATAATATTCATTGTACCCGATGCCGATAGCCAGGGGACTGCCGCGGCGAGCCGCAATCAACTTTGAGGCTTCGGGCTGACACATTACCACTAGTCCGAAAGCTCCGATTACACGGGAGAGAGCCATTCGCACAGCTTGTTCTGCATTTAATACTTCCTCTTGAACATACATGTATTCGATAAGGTTAGCCAAAACTTCAGTATCAGTGTCGCTATAAAAAGTGTATCCTTTTTCGGTCAGATCCTTCTTAAGCTTCTCGTAATTCTCAATAATCCCATTGTGAACAATTGTGAATAATTGTCTCATCGAGACATGCGGATGAGCATTTGTATCGTTGGGCTCACCATGTGTTGCCCAGCGTGTATGGGCCATGCCCAAACTTCCTGTCATATCTTTCCCATCGCAGTACTTTTCCAATTCTTTAACCTTACCTTCTTTTCTGAATATGTTGGTTCGACCTTTCTGCAACAATGCTACACCCGAAGAATCATAACCCCGGTATTCAAGATGTTTTAAACCATTCATTAAAATTGGGTAAGCTTCATTGTACCCAACATATGCTATTATTCCACACATATTTCTATTTTGGATTATTGGAAAGCAGGATTCTTTACCGTTTCCACCATGCTTTATTATTGTTTAAAGAAACTGCTGTTTCTTCCGGACAAATCATCTGGTAAATTTCGCCCCAGGAAGGAATACCCCCTAGGTTTCGGTCATCGATATAAAGGTCGGCCACAATTTTGCGGCTGTCGTGCTCGAACCATTTTTCTTCCGGGTAATTTTTATTAATGGCATAAAAAGTCAAGCCATTTTCGCGGCAAAACGCCACTGCTTCTTCAAGTTGCCGCCCGGAACGATGTGTCCATAAAATTAACTTGTATTTTTTCTTCTGTAGTTCCAGAAGCGTTTCAAATGCAAACGGACGAACGCGGCCAATTAGCGGAAAACGGTGTTCGACAATGGTGCCATCGAAATCAACAGCTATAATCATTTAGATAAGAATTTATGCTCTCTTCACTTTCTTTTTTCGGCGTTTTTTCACTCCGTCTTCGCCGTCAACATAGTAGTCATTCTTATAAGCTTCGTACTGGTAATATTTGTAATAGGTGTAGCCGAACGAGTTGACTTTTATATCGTTCACAATGATTCCGATGTCAGTCACCTTTTTTGTCTCGGCGTATTGGTTGATCATTTCGAGTTGATGTTTGTGCGAAACGCCATAACGGAGAATAAAAATATTAAGATCAGACAACCGGCTTGCAATAATTCCATCGGTTACCAATGCCACCGGGGCGTTATCGATAAGGATATAGTCGAATTGATTGCGGGCCATTTCAATCAGGTTTTTCATGGCAGGCTTACTCAGGATTTCAGCCGGATTTGGTGGAACGGGACCAGAAGGCAACAGATGCAGGTTCTCGACCTGAGTTGGAAAGATGACCTTTTCAAAAGAATCTACTCCGATCAAGCAGGTACTCAAACCATGTTCGTTATCAACCTTAAATATCTTATGAAGTCTGGGTTTTCGCATATCGGCGCCAATGATAAGAACCTTGTTATCGTTCATGGCCAAAATCGTTGCGAGGTTGATTGCGTTAAACGTTTTCCCTTCTCCCGGATTGGTGGAGTGAATGGAGATTACTTTCGATTGCGATCCGGCAAGCATGAATTCGAGATTGGTCCGTAAATCGCGGAATGATTCGGCTATGTTTGACTTCGGGTTTTCAAAAACGATCATCTCTTTGGCATCGGGACTGTGCATAATATTACCGACTATCGGCAGCTGGGTATTGTTTTCAATGTCTTCCTGGGTTCGGATGCGGGTGTCAAAAAAGTTTACAAGCAGAATGAATCCGGCTGGCAGACACAGTCCCAAAATAAAACCTATAGGCAAGATCATTTTGCCGGTCAACCCAACTGAGACAGCCGTATCTGGATCGGCACTTTCGATAATCTGGACATCAGAAATACTGGAAGCCAGTGCAATGTTTGTTTCGGCTCGTTTTTGAAGCAGGAATGTATAGATCTCATTCGTCAGGTTGAATTGGCGCTGAATGTTAATCATTTGTTGCTCCTTTTTGGGCAGTTTATTCAACTGTAAACTGATCTTCTCTTGTCTGTCCTTCAGACTATTGATTGATCTGTTGGCATTGTCGATCAGGTTTCGGAGGTTTTCATTTAACTGGGTACGGGCTTGCGCCAATTCCTTGTCAAGCAATACCAGTGTCGGGTTGTTGGCTTTGGCGGTGAATGCAAGCACCTGACGGCGAGAGAACAATTCTCCCAGTTTTACAACCAGTGCATTCAGCGAAGCATCCTCGATTCCAACCACAGAAGGCGACACCAGCTTGGTCAGATCCCCGTTTTCTTCAAGGTAAGAAAGAACGTTTCGGAAATAGTCGAGTTGCATCTGGCTCTGAGCTTTTTCTGATTCAACTTCCTTCAGGGTATTCATCACCATTGTTCCTTCGGCTCCCAAATCGATAATATCGTTCCTGGAACGGAATTCGGTAGATTTAGTGCCAGCACGGTCGAGTGAATCGGAGATCCCGGCAAGCTGCGTGTTGATAAAATCGAGCGAACGACGGTACGCTTCGTTTTGAACTTCCATTTTCTGCCCGATATACACTTTAATCAGTTCATTCAGAAAATCGCTCTCTTTTTCGGGTTCTTCGCCCTTAATGGTGCAAAGTACAATATCACTTTTATCATCCTTCAAGGACGTATCAAGTCTTTTTTGGTAGGCCAGAGTCATTTCCCTCCGATCGTTAAATACAAAATAATATTCGCCCTCAGAAATGTCAGCATTATTTAACTTTTTCAAGATGGTAAAACTGAAATATTCGTTTTGAAAGGGATGGCCAAATTCACCCTTACCATCGAAATTTACCGCAGTAATTTTACCCTGGACGTTTATTTCTCCTTTGCCTGAGATCAAATATGAATTTTTACCTGTTGGTGAAATGTATATTTTTATGTCTGCCGGGTTGATAAAAGACGAAGCCTCCTGCACATCAAATGGTTCCTGTTTGTAGATACCTTGCCAGATAAAAAGATTTTTTTTATACCAACTCGTCCGCCAGTTCAGGTTTAATAAAGTATGGTTAATGGTGAAAGAGGATTTGAGAATCTCGATCTGGTTATTAATTTTCGTTTTGTCCTGACCACCCTGTAAGGCATCGCTAAACAAATTTTTCAAATCCATTTCATTTGATTTTTCTGGGATCAGAATGGAGCCATTTACCGAATAGATTGATTTGGTCATCCGAGTGTAGGTATATGCCCCACCAAGACCCAGAGCTCCAAACAGTAAAAACCAATGCCATTGCCGGAGTAAAAGGTAAATTATTTTCTTGATATCCGGGCTTTCGTCCAATTCTCGAAATTCGATATCACGATCTGTATTGTTCATGTACTAAAGATTGATTAAATGGTCAATGATGAATTCTCCTGTTACTTTATCACAAAACCCAATACCGCCAGCAGCACCGAAAGCGAAGAAAAGAACAGGGAATAAGCCTGGCTGTTTAGTTGAAAATTTTTATACCGATCTGGTTGTACTACGACATAATCATTGGGCTGCAGAAAAAATGCCTCGGACGCAAATATGCTTTTGGAACTTAGGTCGAGAAAATAGGACTTATTTCCCTCAATACCCGGCCTAACTACCATGACCTTTTTGATGGTGGCAAAGTCGGTATTCCCATTGGCCATCGCCAACGCTTCAATTACTGTGATTGAATTGTTGTAGTTATAATATACTCCCGGACTCCGAACTTCGCCCGTGACTGTAATTTTAAAATTCAGCAGTTTTACTTTAACAATGGCATCATTAATTAATTCGTCGGCTTTTCTCTGAACAATTGGTTCAGCCTGAGAAACAGAAACCCCAGCAACCTGAATCTTGCCCAGCATGGGCAGTTTAATTGCACCATCCGCTCCGATTTCATATCCATAGAGGTAGGCGCCACTTGGAGTTGTGTACTTTTGATACCCCTGTCCATTGCTTGTTTCCATATTTGATTCCGGATTAAACACAGCATTTACCTCGGCGTTCATTGTTTTAATGCTGATATAAAGAATATCGCCTGCCTTCAAAATGTGTTCGGTAGTTTGCAAAGACAAACCCTTGAAAAGGTCATCATTGGATGCGTCTTTCATATAAATCAGATCCTTACTGCTTCGGCACGAGAATAAAGATATCAGAGAGACAATAAAGAAGAGGTTTAAATATTTGTTCATACTGTCAGATAAGTAATTTTAGATTTTAAACATTTTTGAATGTCCAAAGAATTTATTAAATTCATTGTTTTGAAGAACGATGAATCGTATTTTCTTTTTAATTGAAAGTTCAATTTCCCCAAGGACGGTGTTGATTTGGCTATTATTTAACTGATGGCCTATCAGGACAAGATCAATAATATTTGAATCAATACCTTGTGCATGACTACCAATTACAAAAATTTCAGACAGGCCAAATACATCCCGATACAATAAGGATTTAATTAAATCAAAACCTATTTCTTTAAGAAGCATATTCCGAATATCAGGAAAGAAAGTATGAGAAACATTTGCGCGATAAAACTTTTTATTGCCAAGTTTAAAACTAACTAACAACTGCAAATCTTCAAGTTTTGTAAGTTCTTGACTAAGTGAATTTGTAGATTCGTTTAGCACATGTGCCATTTCGCGCAAATAGCTTACATTCTCTTGATTTAAGAAGAACATAAATAATAAATGCACTCTTGTCTTTGAAGTAATTAATTCCTGAAGCATTTTCAGGGCGTATTATCTTGCATCATGCTGGGCATTTAATCTGGTTTTCTTCACATAAAACCTCAACTTCATTTATTCCAAGATCTACTTGCAAAACATAACCCAATTGGTCAAAACGTAATAGCAGATGGCGTTTCCCACGTGTTTCCATAACTTCCCCCACGACATTCTTAAGTGGCCCATTGATTATTTTCACAAAAGTGCCTTTTCTTAGGCGTTCAGATGAAACCTCAATTTTGTCATTCAGATGCTCAACAAAAAGTTTCAAAAGGTTAATTTGATAATCACTAACAACCGCAGGTTTGTTATCAAAACAGACATACTTTAACACACCATTAGTAATTAGAACATCATAATATTCAGACATACTAATTCGAACAAAAATATAGCTTGGTAAAATAGGTTCGGTAATAACTTTGACTCGATCACTCCAAATTCGTTTAGATGACCTAAGAGGAAGGTAACATTCAATTCCTTTATTTGATATTTCATCAAATACTTTTTTTTCTGTTCTGGATCTTAAATATACCGCATGCCAATTGTATTGTTTTTTTGTTGTGATACTGATCATGGGTTTTTATTAATAATGATAAATAGAAATAAAAAAGAGTATGGCAAATCGCTTTTAAAGCATCTTAAACATGGCTACGCCAATTGACTCCCATCAGTTATACTTTGTATAATTTTGTGATACAATATTGCGCAAAAAAGATATTAGTTAAATGGAAAGGACGTGGACAAAACATGGACGGGGCAACAGATTCAATAATATCTTAATAGTTTATATTTGTATCCTATGATTATGTATTTGATTATAAGTAAGTAAATGTCTGGCGAGTTGAATAATCAAATATGAATATTGATAGCTGGCATCTATAGACATTGTAACAAACAAAATAATTCGATTGAGTAAATAGTTTAAATGCTCCGGAATTTCACCGGAGCACTTTTAATTGGATTCGCGAAAGAACGCATCAGGAGTACCGCCTGAAATCGATTATGGGCTTGATAACGATCATTCCATTAAATTACTTCAAGACATGATTGTACAAATTGTAACACACTGTGCTAAAATCAGGATTAACGAACCGCTTGTTAATATAAATATTGGCTCTACTTAACCCTTGGTATAGAGTTAATACATATTAGCAAAATTAATGGATGTTACTGAATGTATTTATTAAAGGATAGGGACAAAAGATGGACAATGATTTTTCGATCTTGTTCTGTTCATCAAAGTATTATTAAATAAATGAGGCCTTGCTTTCCTCTATTTATTTCGTTTTTTTAAATTAGTAACTTTTGGATAATGGTAATTTTTAATTTATGTCCACGCATTGTCCACATCCAATCAATTATAGTTTTCGGATAAATGCTTTTTTTGCATAATGTTTGATTATTTGGAAATAGTAGATGATCGTTTGTCTACATTGTATAATAACCAGAAGCTTACAAGTTCTATTTTTTAGGATTAGTAAACCTTTAAATACTGGACTTCCCTACTTAAAAGTTAAAACGATCGCATGCCGAACGAATAATCCAACTGAGTTTTAGGTTTTATATATTCAAAAATTTACTGATATCTCGTTTGAGAGAAGGCCGCCTATGAAAAAAATATTGCTTATAGATGATAATACTAGTCTGCTTGAAGAAATATTAGAGGCACTTAATTTCGAGGGTTATGATGTTTTGGGTGCGAGTGACGGCTTTGAGGGAATTGAAATAGCAAAAAAGAAAAAACCCGATTTGATTTTATGTGATATCCTAATGCCGGAAATAGATGGTTTTGAAGTTTATAAACAGCTAAAAGATGATTCATCAACGTCATTGATTCCATTTATATTTTTAACCGCATTGGCCGAACAAAACGAAATCCGAAGAGGCATGGAGATTGGAGTTGATGATTATATAATAAAACCAATCTTACTGAAGGACTTATTGAATGTTATCAGTATAAGACTCCAAAAATCAGCTGAGATAAATAATCAGATAAAAAAGCAGTTAAACGAACTTAGGGATAGAGTACTTCATATTTTGCCTCACGAATTATTGACTCCATTGAATGGAATACTTGGATTTGCCGGTATTATTAAAGATGATACTGACTCTATTAGCAGGAGTGAAATAAAAGAGATGGCAGCACATATAGAATCCAGCGGCAATCGCTTATTAAAGGTTGTTAATAATTATCTAAACTATGTTTTTATTACAACTAAAAACGGTTTATATATTAAAAAAGAATTAGTTAAAGCCCATGAAGCTATTGAAGACGTATCAAGGCATATCGCAGAAGAATATGATCGTGTTGATGATTTAATAATTCAACTTGAAAATGCTGAATTAATGATCGATTATGACGATTTAGTGTTCTTAATCAGTGAATTGGTCGATAACGCCTTTAAATTTTCGCAACCCAAATCGAATGTAATGGTAATGAATACTTGTAATAATGACCAACTGGAAATCCAAATTAAAGATCATGGTATTGGATTTCCAGTTGATAATATGTCTGATATAGGTGCTTTCAACCAGTTTAATCGGAAAAAGTTTGAACAACAAGGGTCGGGTTTAGGTCTTATTACGTCGATGCTGATTGCCCAAAGGTACAAAGGGTCTTTACAAATCACCAATACAACGATAGGAACAAAAGTGAAATTAACCTTTCCATTGCCAACATAAACTTTTATATAATATTTTAGTACCAATAAAATCCAAGAATTTGGCACTTGTTCAACAGCTACGTTATGTACATTTGCAGGTTAAATTGATTTATCAAGTGGTCGAACGTGAATTTTTATTGTATTTTCAACGTTTTTACGCTTCGTAATGTCTACCATATTATTATTGGGTTGATGATTCTTATTCGATAGCCGTAGTTTTCGGGCTAAAGCAAGAATGAATACGAGGGCTTTAGCCCACATGGTTGTCATTTAGGGTTAGCCTATTCCATTTTCAAATCAATTTATCCAACGGTATAAATGCCGCTGCTGTAAAAAACGCAATTAACCGATAATTCCGATTATTTCGCATTGATGAGTACTGTCATGCCATCACAGCAAACACTTGCCAAAAAGGATTTTTCAATTGGATTTTCTTATTTCAACTGATGACAGCAGATGTAGAGAATAATTGAATTCCCCCATTTAAAACTCAAAAGTTCGGATACAGATATTACCTTTCAAGAATTCAGGAATGTTGCTCTTTTGTTAAATGAGAGATATATTATAAATTTATTAGATAACAGAACTGAACACGTTTAGAGTTTTATGAATTATCCTAAATAAAGATTTGAAAAGTAACTTTGTTATGAAAAAAAAAACTTAGGTAAGAGCTATATCCCAAATTCGCTTGAAGAATGTAAGATGCTCATAGATGAATTAATGGTACGCCAGTTTGAACTGGAAGTGGAAAATGAAGAATTAAAAAGGGCACTTTCTACTAGAAAAGTCGCTGAATTTGAATATGACTTTCTTGATAATGAAGCGGTAGAGGATAGACTTCATGAAGATAGAATGATTGCAATTTCGGAAAATGACAACCCCTCTATCATCAAGGATAATACCTTAGGTAAATTAAATGACCGATATACAGCCATAAACTATGACTTAGGATTTGTTTTGGCTAATACAACTACCAAAGAACAAGCATTATCTTGTATAATCAATTTTGTGCTTAACGTTGAAGGCATTCATGCTGTTGGAGTCTTTTTTATTAACGAGCAAACCGGCGATCTTGAACTTATTGTTCATGAAGGGGTTTCTCCAGAATTTATTGAATCAGTCCGATGTTATATTGTTGGTCATGCTTACGTCAGTAAGATTCAGGAAGGTAACCCCTTATATGGCTTTTGTGATGAAATATTTGAGAATCCAGAGTTATTTGTTCGTGAAAATCTAATACAAGTTGGAGTAATTCCAATAAAATATAAAGGCAAGGTTATAGGTTCAGTCAATATTGCGTCAAGAGCAACTGAAAGATTAAAATCTGAATCGAAGATAGTTTTAGATATAATTACAGCACAGATAGGAGGAACTCTCTCTCGTATAAAATCCGAGAATGAGTTGAAGTTACGCCAAAGTAATTTTCAGATGATGTTTGATACCATCAATGATTTAACAATTATTATTGATTCCGAAGGAAAAATAATTATTACAAATCCGGTAGTTGAACGAAGTCTTGGCTATACTCAAGGAGAATTACAAAGAATGTCGGTGTGGGAAGTTCATCCCTTGGAGCAACGTAACGAAGTTGTTTCCATTTTCGACAAGATTTTGACTGGTGAATTATCTGTTTGCTCAGTTCCTCTCAGAAAAAAAAATGAAGAATTAATACCGGTCGAGACCAAAATTGTGAGAGGGAAGTGGGATGGAAAGGATGCAATATATTGTATCTCACGTGATATTACTGAAAGGCAAGAAGCCGAAGCTAAACTTAAAAAGCAAAGTTTAGCTTTTGAGGCGTTTACGTTGGCTATTATTATTACTGATATAAATGGTAATATTCAATGGGCCAATAGTAGCTTCTCTAAACTCTCGGGTTACACTATGTCAGAAATTATTGGAAAGACTCCAGGTCAACTTGTAAATTCAGGAAAGCAAGACAGTAAATTCTATCAAACCATGTGGAATTCGATACTTAGCGGAAAGGTTTGGAGTGGCGAACTAATCAACAAAAGGAAAGACGGAAGTTTTTTTCCTGAAGAACTGACAATAACTCCGATAATGGATCATACTGGCGCAATAACAAGTTTTATTGCAATAAAAATTGATATTACTAAACGTAAAGAGCTGGAAGTAGCATTAAAATTAAGCGAAGAACGTTGGCATTTTGCACTTGAAGCTTCGGGTCAAAGTGTTTGGGATTGGAATCTGGTAAATAACACAGTATTTTTCTCAGATCAAGCAAGGATCATGTTGGGTTATTCTACTTCGGAAATTGAGAATAAAACAGGAGAATGGGCAAAGCATGTTCATCCTGATGACCTAAAACCATGTCTTGATGATTTAAATAGGTATCTTGATGGCAAGGTCGAAATATACCAGCGAGAGTATCGGATGCGTTGTAAAGATGGAAACTATATATGGGTACTTGATCGGGGTAAAATAGTGGAGTGGACAATTGAAGGAAACCCTTTGCGAATTATTGGAACACATAAAGATATTACAAATCGAAAACTGCATGAAGAACGATTAGTAAGAGGTATAGAAAAAGAAAAGGAACTTAATGAACTGAAATCGCGTTTTGTAGCAACAACATCTCATGAGTTTAGAACACCACTTGCTTCAATTCTCATGATTAGCGACACATTGATTGCCTATAATCAAAAGATGGACATTACTCAAATATCAGCAAAGTTGGTAAAGATTAAAAAGCATGTACTTCATTTGACCGATATTGTAAATAACGTCTTACAACTGTCAAAAATGCAGGAAGGGAAAATTCGGTTCAATCCCCAAAATGTAGATTTAATTGCCATGAGTCTCAATATCATTGATGGCTTCAATTCAGGGGAATTGCATAAGAAACAAATTAGATTTAATACATTCTTTAAATCTCTGGTTGCTAGTGTCGATGAAATGCTTATCGTACAAGCCATTAATAATTTGATTTCAAACGCACTCAAATATTCACCTGAAGATTCTTTGGTCAATGTTGAGGTAAATCTTGGAAAGGATGAATTGCTAATTATAGTTCAAGATCATGGGATTGGAATTCCAGAGAAAGAACTCAAGCATCTATTTACACCATTCTTCAGGGCCACTAATGCGTCAGCAATTCAAGGAAATGGACTTGGGTTAAGTATTGTCCGCGAGTCATTATTATTGCATGGAGGAAATGTTTCTTGTTCAAACAATTCAGAAAAGGGATCAACTTTTATTTTACATCTTCCGCTCGAATTGGTCTCATCTTATAGTTTTAACCTAGAAGATTGATGGATTAAACTTATCTTTGACTGGATGTAAACTACTCAACACTATAAAAATTTCGACAGTTATGCTTAATTTAACTCTGAATTGATAATCTCTCCATGACAAAAATTCTGATTATAGAAGACACGATTGAGCTAAGGGAAGATATCTCTGATGCATTGGAATTGGAAGGTTTTGAAGTGATTAAAGCTGAGGATGGTCATGTTGGAATTGAGATGGCCAATGAACTCATACCTGATCTTATTCTGTGCGATATTATGATGCCTGGCTTAGATGGTTACAGTGTATTACAATTGTTAAAATCGGATGAGGGCGAACTTCGATTTCCTTTTATATTTATTACTGCTTTATCTGAACGAGAAAATTTCCGGTCAGGTATGGAATTGGGGGCCGATGATTATCTGATTAAGCCTTTTACGATATCGGAACTCTTTAAAGCGATTGACATCAGGTTGTCGAAACACAGGTCGGTTGAAAAACGAATAAAATCGCAGATTGAAAAGATCGAAAATGAACTCGCAACTAGAATTTTAGAACTTACAAGGCAGATTGAAAATCAAAAGAATGTTATTGATGGTATATCTGCGGCTAATGTTGAGGTAGTTGAGCAGTTAAATGAAAAGGAGGCGCAATTAATGCAAGAGGCACTTCGCTCAATTGAGACCAATACTGATTTACAAGACATTGCGAAACAATTGTCTGAAGAACTTCAAAAAAAAGGAATTTCAGAAGAGCAAAGGCGGATACTAATCGATCTTAAGCATAAAATTCAGAAAAAATCGGCTTTATTAAATAGCCTGACTGCTTTTCAGTTAAAATTTAATCAAACCTATCCCAATTTTACTTCACATTTATTTATTCAGTTTCCACAGTTGACTCAGCAGGATGTTATTCTTATTTCTGCTATTTTTATTAATCTAAATACTAATCAAATAGCTGTTATACTTGGAATCTCACCTGAGAGTGTAAGAAAAAGTAAGTATCGATTGAAGAAAAAATTAGGAGCGAATAAGGATGCTGATCTTGCTAAATTTATTCATGAATTAAACGGGATTGATTAGAAAAACTATCGCCGCAGAAAATGCACTTAGTAAAATATTGATAATCAGCTCGAAATAAGGATGTGTTCAAACTCAAGCTGGGTCACTTTAAAATCGAAATGCTCTGTAATCGAAATGATTGCAGAGCATTTGTTTTAAAGGGGACGGTATGGGAGACAAAATAGGTTGGTCAATATTAGTTTGTTAAATCTGTCGATTCTGTAATTAAGCTCATGGTTGGCTTCAGAGAAAGTGCTGCACCAGACCAGATAACTTAACCCTAAATGAGAAAGCTTGTGAGCATTGGCCAATAAACCCAGAATGGCTTCCCGGATTGAATGATAGCCTTCAAGAACAACGAAAAGCATAACACCATATGATTGCCGACTGAATTTCTAACTTTACCTTTGTCAATGAACTTTATTAACTGATTAAAAACTGGCTGTCCATTATAATTTATACTTTTACCCATGGTTACATTTGTTTGCTTCGTAACTTCAAAGGTAACTACACTGGGTTAGCCTTTATCGGCTAGATCAGTTCTATTTCTTGTACCAGACGACAGTGTATTAAAATATAAATGAAGTTATTTATGGATATTCTTTTGTTTTAAAATGTATCTGAAATGAATAGTTTTAAGATATCTGGCATTCAAAAAATTGCAGTCCCACTCATTGGCTTCGCGATTTTGTTTTCAGTTTATCATTTTCCCGAGATCTTGCAAAATCAATATCACAAGCCACTCATTTTGCTGTTTGAGTCGTGTATGTTATTGTTTGCCATAGTGGCATTTGTCATTGGAAAACAGAAGTTTAAAAATGGATTCCGGATGTATGGTCTGTTTGGATTTCGTCAGTATTGGGGTAATCTGGCGAAAGGCTTAATCATTGGGATATTCATATCTGTGTTGGCAAACCTGATACCGGTTTGGTTCGGATGGACCGAAATGTTTATTCATTTCGATTGGAATCAAATTCTATTGCAATCGTTGTTATTTGCTGTTGGGACTTTATTCCCGTCACTAGCCGAGGATATACTTACTAGAGGCTACTTAAAAGCATACTGGCCTGAAAAATGGAACCTGAAGGGATTGATTCTTTTGTCGGCAGTGGTTTATGTGCTTAATCACATTTTCAGGATAAATAAGCCTGATGTCATGTTGTATTTGTTTATTCTGGGACTGTTTCTGATGTGGGCGTTTATAGCAACCGGAAGCCTTTGGCTGACTTTGGGAATTCACTGGGGAAGTAATATCGCTTACCAGTTTTTTACCAATGTGGTTGCAACAGATTCATTAAAAGAAACCGGGATGGAGAATTACATTTTGGCTGGGTGCTATGCCCTGGGTTTTGGCGTTGTTGTTGTACTTTACAAAAGGAACTATTTCAAAAGCTAAAACAAACTAGACTTTTCCCAGAATCACTTCCAGCGCTTCTTTCACATGCTTTTCTGGAGACAATTGCGACTTAAATTCGCGGATTAGCCGGCCTTCAGGATCGAAAATATAGGTGACACGACCGGGCATTAGACCAAACAAATCGGAGGGAACTCCGAGCAGTTTACGCAACTCGCCCGCGGTATCAGACAATAAGGAAAAAGGCAACCGGTATTTGGCTTTAAACTGGGCATGAGTATCAGGCCGGTCGCTGCTAACGCCATAAACCAAGGCTCCGGCATCAACCAAATCCTGAAACGAATCGCGGAAACTACAGGCTTCCTTAACACATCCGGGAGTATCGTCTTTGGGATAAAAGTAGATAACCAGAAATTTTCCTTTAATCGATGAAATATCAATCGGTTGGTGATTTTCGTCATTCAGGATAAAATGTGGAAGTTGATCTCCAATTTGAAGTTTACGTTCTGCCATGTGCTGTAAGGTTCGGTTAAAAAAATGATTTAAAGAATGTCTCTTAAAGCAATGGAGATGTCGTTTACCTGCTGCACTCCCATTCCGCTCCATTGTATCTTTCCATCCTGAAACAGCACAATCGATGGAATGTTCTGAATTTTACAATTAGTAGCGATATCGGGATAATGATCAACATTTACTTTTATGATACGAACATGCTTTCGAAATTCATCTTTCACTTCTTTCAGGATGGGTGGCATTAATCGACAGGGCACACACCAGTCGGCATAAAAATCGACCAATACCGGTCGCGAAGAGTTTACGATGCGATTAAACCGTTTTATCATTTTCAATCCCCCGTTTTGAAAAAAAAATTACAGATAAATCTCCCAACAAATAGCCCATTGCTGTTCCCCAGAGTGTCATTAAATACCAACTCGACTTAATCGGACATGTTCCGCTGACACAACCAACAAATTTCCAATACATAAAGCCTCCAATTGCACCAAGAATTGCAAACAGAAGTTTGTACCGGAAGGCTTTATTTTTTATCATATCAAATCTGTTTAGTCTTATGAAACGACCATGTTCGTTCCATCGTTTTCTTAAAATCAATGTATAAACAGATGAAACACCGCGTTTTTAGATATGTTCGGATTTAGGGAATAGATAATAGGTATCCACCATAGATATTATTGATACCCGTGAAAACCCTTCCTCCAAATTGCTGAATTCGAAAGTGAGTAAAATATTCAAAAGCGTTTAGCTGATAAATTCCTGACGGATTGGGTTAAAACTATCGATTAAACGAGCGGTGGCTGACAAAATTTTAACCGTATGTTTCTGTCCGGAAGCAGCAGAGAACATATCACCTGCCTGAAGGTGCTGTTCAGGTTCACCTTCGCAATAGAAAATGATCTCGCCTGAAGCCACATAACTGGTTTGCTCGTGCGGATGTGAATGAAAAGGCTCTGCTTCAGCCCATGGACCGTCGGTAAAATCGACAATCACCGTCATTAAATTGGGAGTATAAATGATGCGTCGCTCCAGACCTTCACGAACGATTTCCGGAGTACTTTCTGAAAATTTTAAAACTGACATATTGTAATTATTTGCGATTTACAATTTCAATGAGAGAATGGTAAATTGTAAATCATTAAATGGTCATTGAATAAATTACTTTACTGCTTTTTTAATTTGTTTTGGACTCATACTATCCTGATAAACCAGCAATGAATATTTCAGAATCAAAGGCTGATCAAACGGAATGGCAACTGGTTTTCGCCCCGGGAATGCCGCATTTTGCATGCTAGCGGCCTTTCGGATGATCCAATTGGTTGAAGGTACTGGATTTGACGGATCGCTCCAAATGGCGACTCCACCTTGTTTACCGCCATTCAGGAATGCTCCACTTATATTCATCGAATTTCCTGCTTCAATAGCTGTATTTATGGGTTCGATCAACCCATTTTCACCTGAGAAAGTCACATCAGATGGTAATTTCAAACGTGCAGAAAATCCACCATATCCCTTTTCATCGTCCGAACCACCAATACTCAACCGATCAGTCAGCGCTTTCAGGTGAATCTCAAAATCGATGCGCCTGTAATTTCCGGTTTTTGGATGAATGATGATTTTGGTATCTTCCTTCAGATAAGCTTTTGCACCGTTTTCCCACAAAGATGATTTCCATTCTACCGTTGCGTTCATTAAACCAACCCCTTTTTGAAGCCTAAACTCAAAATTGGTCACTTTCTGCTGAAAATTCTTCAATTCCCATCCGTCAGAAATTGGTTTATTATCGATCAAAACCTGATGCCATGCCCAGAAAATACCACGATGATGCAGGTGATCTGCCGGAAAATCTTCGGTAAGCCTTGAACCTTCCAGACCATAAAGAGGATGGATATAATTGCAACGGCTGTATTCTCCATTCTTATCTTTTGAACTTCGCTGATAAAAAAAGATACTGTCTTTTCCTTCCATAAAAAGGAAACCACCTGATTTTACCACCATATTGATTTGAGCTTTTCCGGAAAACGAAAAGAATATCAACAGAATAAACGGTATCAGCTTAAGCATTCGACTAGTTTTAGTTTTTTAGCGTCACGAAAATACAAAAAAAGAAAACTCCCCGAATGCATCAGGGAGTTTATGCTTTAGTCGGTTTAACTGATCACTTTCTTAAAGTTTCGGTTCCCAACCTTTTTGATATTCGCGATCCCAAAGTTTCATGCCGTCTTTGTCGAGAATATGACCGTCAACCGTATTTACAGTGTATGATTTTCCTATTCGGTACGAAATATTGGCATAATGACACATCATCTGGCTGATTGCGCCTTCTTCAATCGGCGAGTTCAATTTGTTTTCTTTTCCTCGGATAACATTGAAAAAGTTAGCAATGTGCGAGTCAGTCATGTCGCCACCGCCGCCTAGGGCAGTTCCGGCTTCACTTCCCGCCGATTTGCTGTCTTTCACCTTCTTGCCCATCCGGTCGAATAATGTATAGCCATCGCGGTTAACGAAAACCGTTCCTTCGCTTCCATAAATTACAGTTCCACGGTCGCTTCCATAGGTATTGTATCCATTCCGGCTTTTTCCATCCCATTTAATAATCTTATTTCCGGGGAAACGGAAAGTAGCGTCCATCGTGTCGTACATCACCCAACCATCGTTCATGAAATGGCGTTTGGCAGCTTCCACATCGACGTGTTCAGGATATTTTACCTGCAATGCCCAACGGGCAACATCCAACTCGTGAGTGGCGTTATTGCCGGTTTCGGCAGTTCCCCAGTTCCAGCCATACCAATGCCAGTTGTAATCCCAGGTGTTATCGTTATATTCCATATGAGGAGCCGGGCCCTGCCAGAGTTCCCAGTCCAGACCTTCAGGAACCGGAGTCTTTTTAGCTACAGGCACTTCACCACGGTTATTCGAATAAAAAGCAACAGCTTTGTACACATCGCCAATGGCACCTTTATGAATTTCTGAAATAATCTCCTGCGATTCTTTAGCCGAGCGTTGTTGATTTCCCATTTGAACAACCTTGCCGTATTTTTTCTGAAAAGCGACCAACAGTTCGCCTTCGCGTGGATTGTGACTGCATGGTTTTTCAATATAGACGTGCTTTCCAGCCTGCATGGCCATCCAGGTTCCCGGTGCATGCCAGTGGTCGGGGGTTGCGTTGAAAATGGCATCAACACCCTGGTCATTCCAAACCTCATGAATATCGCCTACCAGCGTAGCTTTTCCTGATACTTTTCCGTTCAGGTCTTTCCCTACTTTTTCGCGTTGTTTTTTCATTACATCGCAAATGTAAGCTACATCCACATTATTTTTTTTATCCTGAAGTGCGGCATAATAAGCGCCAACCCTGCGGCCACAGCCCATCAGCGCTACATTCAGGCGGTCGTTTGCTCCGACTATCCGTGAATAACTCTTTGCACTGAAGCCTGAAGCCATTCCTCCAATGCCAATTCCGGCAGCGCCAACCGCAACATTGCGTATAAATTCCCTTCGATTTGTACTCATTATTCTATTGATTTAGTGGTTATAGTTTTCTGATTTTTAAACTCCTGAATTTGACCTGATCGTTGTGGTATTGCAACATGATTGGTGATTCTTTAAGTATACCAAAATCTTTGAATTCGGCATATTTGCTGCGTGCAACCAAAGCTTTGTAAATATTCGAACCACGAACGTATTCAACGACTTTCATACCATTCAGCCAATGTTCGATATGATTATCCGGATAAACCACGATGCGTCCGATATTCCATTCGTTGGCGCCTTTGGTAAAACGTTCCTGTTTATCAGCGGGAATCAAATCGTAGAGCGAGCCCATGGTGCGGTTTCCAACAACACCAGCTTTGGCGTCCGGATGTCTTTTATCATCTAAAACCTGAAATTCGAGTCCAACGTTTGGACCACCATTCCCGATGAAATATTTTACGCCGCTATTGGCACCTTCAGCAAAATTGAATTCAAACTGAAGTTCGAAAGCCGAATATTTATCAACGGTAACAATATCGGTTCCTTTTACAGGTGTTTCCGGGCGATTTGGCATGGTCATCAAAGTACCATCAGTTACTTTCCAACCTTCAGCAGGGAATTGATCCTGGCTGACTGCTTTCCATCCATTGCTGGTTTTTCCATCGAAAAGCAAACTCCAGCCTTGTGCTTTTTCGGCAGAACACAAGGTATTTGGTAATAAATTGACTATAAATACATCAGGCGTTTCAGTTGCCTTCAGATTTGTTGTTTTGATGCGGATATTTTTCCAGCGGATTTGTTTTCCAGGCTGATCGTCTTTACCAATGGCATGAACCTGGAGAGCAATCAAACCGCTTGGAGTCATATCATCCAGCCCATAGGCTACCGGAACTCCGTTGAGCCAGGTGCGGATGCTATTGCCGACACATTCAATGCGGTAATGATTCCACTGTTCCAGTTTAAAAGCCGGTTTGGCAGCAGGATTCAATTCGCCAGTGTAAAGCCATCCACGGCGTGCTTCATCGTAAATGCCGCCACTCCATGCGCGAGCCGATGGATCAACTTCGCATTGGTAACCGTGTACGCGGCCATCCATAACGTCAGTCTTACTAATGCTACGGAACTGGATACCTGAATTCATTTCGTTGGCAACCAGTAAATCGAGTTCGAGAATAAAATCGCCGTAATCTTTGTCGGTGGCAAGAAAAGAATTGGGGGTATTTGAAACAGTGGTTCCAACAATTTCGCCTTTTTCAACATGGTATTTGGCTTGACCGTTCAGTTGATGCCAACCGGTTAAGTCTTTGCCATTAAAAAGGGAAAGCCAGCCATCGTTATTTTTTGCAGAGACCAGTGAAACTAAAAGTAATAACGCAAAAAGAATTTGAATTTTTCTCATGTAATTTTTTTGGTTTAAGTTAGAAGATTAACCTCCGTGTACGGTAACGGATCAAAATTAAAAATTTAAACGATTGTTGATGCAATGTTTTTGAACACAAGCGGGATTGATTTGAGGTCTCATGGATGAATTCCTTCTATTTGTAGAAATTATACCTTTCGGAAAAATCTCTATTCTTAGAAGTTTCTTTTATACGGCTAAAAATTTACAACTTTACGGCTTTTCAATTTGATTCATACTTTGTATCGGTTTCTATGAAGTCTATTATCCTGATTATCTACGCATTGATTTTATTTTTGATTGGAATATATTCGTTCCTGAAAGTCAAAACTCCGTCAGATTATTTTCTGGCAGGGAAAAAACCTGGCGTTTGGCAGATTTCAGGCAGTCTGCTGGCGACTATCCTGGGCGGGTCGGCCATTCTGGGAACCATCAGCTTGGCAGAAGTTCAGTCGTGGGCATCAGCTTGGTACATTCTGGCGGCCAGTTTGGGGCTATTCGGTCTGCTTCCGATTGTTAAAAAAGTATATTCAAAAGGAAAATTTACCTTGCCCGAACTCATTGGTCAATATTACGGCGAATCGGCACGTAAAGTCACATCCGTAATTATTCCGGTTGCCTGGCTGGGAGTTGTAGCCGCCCAAATTATAGCCGGAGCCCAAATCCTGGTCAGCTTTTTCAATTTGTCGTATCCTTCCGGAGTTTTACTGACCGGTATCATTTTTATCGTGTACACCTACATTGGAGGACAAGTGTCGATCATGAAAACCGACCTGTTTCAGTCGTTTTTTATTCTTGGTGGTGTAATACTGACAGCCATCATGATACCTACCAGTAAATTGCCTGAATTGCCACCTTTCACCAGTGTTTTTCCGTTCAACAGCCACTTTTCGCCATTCGACTTGTTTATTCTGATCCTGACATTTTCAAGTACGTTCGTGGTTGGCCCAGATATTTATTCGCGTGTATTCTGTGCCAAAGATTCGAAAACCGCTTTCCGAAGTGTTTTGGTTGTTGCCCTGATTCTGGTTCCGTTTGGCTTTGTACTTTCATACGTTGGAATTTACGCAGCGAATTTTCATTCAGGATCACAAAACAGCTCCAGTTTAGTCAATCTGGCCAACAGTATTTTACCGGAATGGGCTACCGGTATTCTGGTTTCAGCGCTTATTTCAGCGGTTTTGTCAACTGCGGCCACTACCCTTTTAACTGCTTCGATGATTTTGAGCGAACTCTTCCATAAAGACATCAATAACCAGAAGTCGTTCAGGCAAACCAAAGTCTTCATTATTGGAGTTGGTATTTTGAGCATGATTATTTCATTAAAAATTACTTCCATCGTTTCGTCGCTTTTACTGGCGCTTTCGTTCTATTCCGGCGCATTTATAATCCCAATGGTGGCAGCACTTTTCAATCTGCAATTCAACAAACGCTTTAGCATTGCAGCCATGCTTTCCGGCGGTATTCTTGCACTGACAGGCAAATTGCTGATGACTTTTAATCATCCTGAAATTGGATCAGTGATTCTTATTTCAGGATTCGCATTGAATGCATTGTTGATTTTTTTACCTTTCAGAAAGAATTTGGAAATGGAGAAGTGATATTAAAAATAAACCACATAACATTCTAATTAAAAACACATTAAACCAAACCAATGAAAGCACTTGTTCTTGAAAAATATAACGAATTCGTCCTCCGCGAAACCGACATTCCGGAGCTAAAACCCGGTTGGGTATTGATTCAGGTTAAAGCTTGCGGCATTTGCGGAAGCGATGTTCACGGGATGGATGGAAGCACTGGGCGCCGTCAACCACCGGTAATTATGGGCCACGAAGCCGCCGGAGTTATCCACCAGATTGCTTCGGATGTGGTTGGATGGAATATTGGGGATCGCGTCACTTTTGACTCGACCATTTCGTGTGGCGAATGCTTTTACTGTCAGCGGGGCGACATCAACTTATGCGATAATCGTCGCGTTTTGGGCGTTTCGTGCAATGAATACCGCCAAAATGGAGCTTTTGCCGAATATGTAGCTGTTCCGGCTCACATCCTGTATGCTATTCCTGAAAATATTAGCTTTGAGCAGGCAGCCATGATTGAAGCCGTTTCAGTTGCTGTTCATGCCGCTGCAATCAGCGCGGTTCAGCCAAACGACACGGCCGTAATTATTGGCTGCGGAATGATTGGTTTGCTTTGTATTCAGGCCTTAAAAGCTGCCGGATGCGGAAAAGTAATCGCGATAGACCAGATTGACGAAAAGCTGGAAATAGCTGCCGAATTAGGTGCTGATCGGACGATTAAATCAAATAATCCAGATTTAATTAAACTGGTGCTGGGTGAAACCGAAAATCGGGGGGCCGACCTGGTTCTGGAAGTTGTCGGAATTGAACCAACTGTAAATCTGGCCATTGATTGCGCCCGGAAAGGCGGAACTGTTACCTTGGTTGGCAATTTGTCTCCGGAAGTTCAGTTTCCACTTCAGAAAGTGGTGACCCGACAACTGAAAGTACAGGGATCGTGCGCTTCATCAGGAGAATATCCACTTTGCCTTGAATTAATTGCTTCAGGAAAGATTAAAGTTGACCCACTGATTAGCAAAGTTGCCGCACTCGAAGAAGGAAACGAGTGGTTTCATCGCCTTTACAAAAAAGAACTCGGATTGATGAAGGTGATTCTGAAACCATGAAAGGAAAAAGTCATTTGTCATTAGAAAAATTGGAAAAGCTGATATTTCGAATGACTCTTTACTAATGACTTTTTTCTAAAGACCATTTACTAACTTAATTCTAAACTTAAAACTAAATAAACCATGCCTATCAATGTCGCCATTATTGGCTGTGCGAAAATTGCACATTTACATGCCAAAGCCATTCTTCAAATTCCTGAACTGAATTTTAAAGCGGTTTGGAGCCGGACACCAGAATCGGCACAGAAATTTGTTGACGAATACGCAGTGAAGTCCTATTCTTCGATTCCGGAGATGATCAAAGCGGAAAATATTCAGATGGCAATCATCTGTACTGCACATCCATACCATGCCGATCCTGCCATTCAGGCGATGGAAGCCGGAGCGCATGTTCTGATTGAAAAACCACTAGCTTCAACCTTGCAGGATTGCGATCGGATTATTGAAGCCTCACACCGAACCGGCCGAAAAACCGGGGTAATTAGTCAAAGGCGCTGGTACCAGCCTATTGTCCGAATGAAGAAAGCCATCGACGAAGGTAAAATCGGAACTCCGGCATTGGGAACCATCCAAATGCTGGGTTGGCGCGACCGCTCTTATTTCGAAAGCGATGCCTGGCGTGGCTCCTGGGCGATGGAAGGCGGCGGAGTAATGGTCAACCAAGCTCCTCACCCACTCGACCTATTGCAATGGCTGATGGGCGACATTGACGAAGTATTTGGCTACTGGAGCAACCTGAACCATCCGTACATTGAAGTAGAAGACACGGCTGTTGCGGTAATCCGGTTCAAAAATGGCGGTTTGGGAAATATCCTGATCAGCAATTCGCAGAAGCCCGGTATTTACGGGAAAGTTCATATTCACGGCAGCAATGGCGCTACAGTGGGCGCACAGCCTGAAGGTGGAGCTATGTTTATTGCCGGAAAAACAACCATTGCAGAACCTCCGAAACTCGATTTATGGACTGTTCCGGGCGAGGAACACCTGATGGAAGAATGGAACAAAGCCGACAGCGACGAATTCCACTCAGTTGACTCAATGACCTGGTATTTCAAGCAACAATTAATCGATTTTGCAGAAGCTATTTTGAACGACCGCCAACCGATGGTAACTGCGGAAGAGGGCCGAAAAACCGTTGAATTGTTCACTGCCATTTACCGCTCGCATCGCGATGGAAAACCAGTTAAATTTCCGTTGAAACCTGAATATGATAGGGACGATATGGACGGACGGCTAGGAAAATAATCGAAAGTTTAGTTGATTTTTCCCTTTATAAACAGAAAAAGTCATTAGTCATTCGGAAATTTTTCAAATGACTAATGACTTTTTTGTTGGTTGATAGATCAGTTGTCAAACTTCAGTTTAAAAACCACCACTTCAGGTCGGTTACCAACACGTACCGATGGACCCCAAGTCCCGTAACCGGAAGAGACATAAAAGTTCGTATTCCCTTTTTTCAGATAACCCCAGCTGAGTTCAAAGATGGCTTTGGTAATATAGCTTATCGGCCATAACTGGCCATGGTGGGTATGGCCAGAAAGATGGAGATCGACATTCACATCAACCGCTTCCTGTAAGTTGAATGGTTGATGATTCATGACAATTATGGGTTTCGTTGGATCGATCCCGGAGAGAAGTTTAGTTAGTGGTTTTCGCAGATTAGCTCCTCTTTCGGATGAACGATCATTTCTTCCAACAAGTTGAATACCATCAAGCAAAGTAACGGTCTCATCAATCAATACTTTAATGTTTATGCTCTTCAGATAGGGTAAGGTTTTTTCGATTCCACCGATGTATTCATGGTTTCCCAAAATGGCATAAACCCCAAGCGATGTTTCGATTTCCTGAAGGTGACGTCCTAAATTCTTTCTCAAAACAGGAGCTATTTCACCATCGACCAGGTCGCCGCAAAGCAAAACCAAATCAGGCTTTTGCTCTCGGATAATGTCGAGTAGTTTTTTCTCCCGACGTTCGCCAATCAGTGCACCCAAATGTATATCCGAAGCCATAAGGATTTTTACTTCCGGAGAACCTGTTACCTTTTTATGGATGGTGAGCGGTATTTCCTTGACATTGATCCATAAAGCATTGATATGGCCACCAATTACAATAACAGAAACCGTTGAGACAACGATTAATCCTAACCGAAATCTCATGACTTCTGAAAATTGCGGTAAAAAATGAAAGAAATAATTCAATATCCGGACAATGTCGATCAAAACAACAGCCATGCCTAAATAGAGCATATAGGCAATCCAAAATGATCCGATCCGATACACCCATTCACTGAATGCCGAAGTTGCCAGTCGCTCAAGAAAAGAACCAACTATAAAAGAAGCCGCAACAGTCCAGAAAATAATAATATACCAACGCCGGTAAGATTGCGTTAGCGAAAATGCCTGAAGACCGCGCACATAAAGGTAATAGTTTGCAGAACTATAAATCAGCATGATGATGCTGAAAAATATTAGAAATGAAATGCTACGCATATTTCAAAGTAAAAAACAGAATTTAATAAAAAATAGAACCCTGGTGGTTCTTTGATTGGTGAGACGAAATAGTCATCCGAATATTTTAGACGAAACGAAAAAAGCTTACATTACGACCTTTACTTTGTCAACGCCTTATTCTTTTCAGAGGACGTATTATTTGTGGTTATTCCTCTGATTCAATTATATTCTCCTCAGATTCTTCAATTTCAATGACTTCCTGAACATTCATAAACGCATCGGCATAACGCTCAATCCATTCATTGGTATGAGTCGCAAAAACAACCCGCTGGGCTTTAGGCATGCTTTCCGACAAGCGGTCGATCTGGGTATAATTGATGCTTCTGATTACCAGTTCGGCATTGTCAATGGCGAAGATTTTTACAACACCAAGGTTTAGAGCATACAGCGAATAAACCTGGTTCAGTCGTTTGGCTGTTCCGATTACTACGTCAGATCCCATATAAATCTTGTCCTTCTGATCATTGATCTTTTCGTCGTCGCAGGCGGTCTGAACGCGCAGGTCGGTGTATTCGCCCAACCGTTCAAATTCTGCCTTCATTTCCAACGCACGGTCTTTGTTCTGAACCACAATGATTGCCCGAGGATTATCGTCCAGCGAAGCCTTCAGGCGTTGAAGAACGCTTACCACAATGGTGGTTGTTTTACCACTACCATCAGGAGCAATACACAACAGGTCGCGCCCGCTTTTAATTTTGGGAATACAAATCTGCTGCAATTGGGTCGATTCGGTGAAGCCATTTTCTTTCAGGACTTCAATGAGTTGTATATCTAATTTTTCGTTAATCATCTGTATGTATATTGTTTGTTGTATTTTATTAAAGTGTTTATTGCAATATGTTTTGTCTTAAAGATAGTGCTTCCCATTTCGTCCGAAAGAATGCGACTGCTTTTTCTGTGTTATTTCACGGACGATTTTTCGCTTTCTTCCATTACCCAAGGCGTCACTCCTTCGTCGTTTGCCCTGGGCTATTATCTGCCGCCCTTTCAGGGCTAAAACCCAAGTTTGTCACTGATTACTGAAAACTGCGACTGAAAACTGAACACTATCCTATCTCAACAATCGTAATCCCGGCGCCACCAAACTGAACATGTTCGTCGCGGAACGATTTTACGGTTGGTTCTGTTTTCAGGTAATTCCGGATCATTTCTTTGAGGATGCCATTTCCTTTCCCGTGCAAAATCCGCAATTCACTAAAATCGAGCATTATGGCATCATCAATCCACGAGCGGATGAGCTGCAAAGCTTCTTCGGCACGCTGCCCGCGAACGTCAACTTCGGTTTTAAAGGTAAGGCGTTTTTCGCTCATTCCTTTATTTATATTCGGCATGGTCTGATTGTAGGTGCGCTGTATTTTCTTCGCCTCGTTGTTGGTGATTTTTTGCAACTTTTCGCGGCTCACCGAGGTTCGGATATGTCCAAATGCGACAACAGCATTTTTTTCGTTCAATTCCAGGATTTCCCCCACGTTTGTATTTCCGTCCATGACAACCTTGTCACCTGCTTTCCAGACGTCAGGCTCAATAATCGTTTCTTTTTCCTTCTGTTCAGCAGGTCTCTTTTCCGAACGTTTTTGGTTTCGGTGCGATTCCTTTTCTTTTAGTTTCTGTATTTTCTGATTGATCAGATCATCCTGATTGTTGGCCGAATCTTCAACTTCCTGTCTAAATTCAACCAATTTAGCCCGAATTTGTTTGGTTTTTTCCTTATCAGCCTGAATTTCGCGAATTTCGCGAATCGTATTTTCAATCCGTTTATTGGCTTCATTCAATATCTGATCGGCTTCCTGACGGGCTTTCTGGATAATCTCTTTTCTTTGTTTATCCAGGGAACCCAAATCGGTTTCATATTTTTCAGCCAGATCATCCAACGACTTCTCCACCTTGCGGATTTTCTGCCGCTTGGTTTCCCAGTATCGTTTATCACGAACAATGTCGCGAAGGTGTTTATCGAAATTGATGTGATCCTTCCCAATTTTATCAGTCGCATCCTGAAGAATATTCTCCGGAAGACCAATCTTTCGGGCGATTTCGAAAGCAAACGAACTTCCTGGTTTGCCAATATCCAATTGAAACAACGGTTCCATTTTGGATGAATCGTACATCATCGCTGCATTTTCAATTCCTTCTGACGAAGATGCAAAATGCTTCAGGTTGGTGTAATGGGTTGTAATTACGCCGAACGTTTTCATCTCTTTCAATTGGGACAGTATAGCTTCGGCAATCGCCCCACCCAGCATTGGTTCAGTTCCGGTTCCAAATTCGTCGATCAAAACCAAAGTTTTATCGTTCGAATTTTTCAGGAAGAACTTCATGTTCATTAAATGCGAACTGTAGGTACTCAGATCGTTTTCAATCGATTGTTCGTCGCCAATATCTATAAATAGTTTCTCGAAAATTCCGGTTGCACTGCTTTGCCTGACCGGAATCAGCAAGCCGCATTGAAGCATATATTGCAGCAATCCTACCGTTTTCAAGCAAACCGATTTTCCTCCGGCATTGGGTCCTGAAATCAGCAAAATATGTTTATTCGCCGTTAGTGTAATGTTGAGTGGAACCACTTTCCGGTTTTCGCGCCGTAAAGCCAGCATCAGCAACGGATGTACCGCCCCCTCCCACTCCAGTTGGCATTTGTTTTCGAGGTATGGTTTGATTCCATCAATATTGATGGCATAAATCGCTTTTGCCCGGATAAAATCGATTTTACCCAAAAACTCATAAGCCAGCAGCAAGTCAGGCAAATATGGACGTATATCGTTGGAGAAAACAGTCAGAATCTTAACAATCTCGCGCATCTCGGCATATTCCAGCTCGCGAATCTGGTTGTTCAGTTCAACCACTTCGGCGGGTTCGATGTAGGAAGTTTTACCGGTTGATGATTCGTCGTGCACAATGCCGTTCAACTTGCGTTTAAATGCTGAGGAAACAGGGATAACCGCACGTCCGTCGCGCATGGCAACCGAGGCATCTTCTTCGACCAAACCATCGTCCTGTGCTTTTTTCAGGATCACCTGAAGTCGTTTCGAAACACCGGATTGTTTGCTGAGCAATTCTTTCCGGATTCGAGATAATTCAGGGGAAGCATTGTCCTTGATTTTTCCGTATTTGTTCAAGATTGTATCAATCCGTTCAATCACATACGGATAAACCTGAACGCCTGAAAGTAATCGTTTTAAACAGGGAAGCTGTCCCTCTTTGGTTTGTTTCAGGAAACGGACAATTCCTGAAATGGTTTCGAGCGATCGTTTCAGGTCGAATAATTCCTCAGTTTCCAGGAAACGGCCTTCAATCCGGATTTTGCCCAATGCTTCGCGTAGGTCGAAGTAATAACTGGTCGGGAAATTCTCCATTTCCTGAATAATGGAAACAAATTCTCTAACCAGCGAAAGATCTTCGGTGAGCTGATCGAACTCGCTGCGAAAGCGAATCTCGTCAACCAATTCCTTTCCCAGTGTGCTTAAACATCGTCCTTTGAGCAGTTCGCGGATTTTATCAAAACCTATCTTCGATTCAAAATTTTCAGGATATACCAAAGTCATACCAAATAATTAGATGCGCAAAAGTACAAAGAAGGATTCAGCTTACAAATTCCTGATTTAAGGATAGAAAGAACAAAGTTGAAATTTGATGAGTTTAACGCAATCAATTGAAAAGGTTATTGATTTGTTAAACCCGAAAATACGTACAAATTCGTGTGTAAAGTTCCCATTTTTATCTAAATTTGTTTCAAGATTCACCAAACAGAAAATTATGCTACCAAAATTTTTGCTTGCCGACAATTCACAGGAAATGCCAGACATGCTTTATGTTGTGCACAACGAAACTCCACGTTTTATTGTGGGAAGCGACATCGAGGATTTTTCAGTAAACCAGACGATTTACTGGATCGACGAAAAACCAAAAGACAAAGATCTTATCGCTCAACTGCTTGAAGAAGCTGAAGAGTTTCTTGAAGCTGAATTGGAAAATCAGGACAGTTACTTTGAAGACGGGGAGGACGACTAACATGACATCACCGAAACGGCTTTACAGATCAAAAGAAAAAATGATTGCCGGCGTTTGTGCCGGACTCGCAGACTATCTCAACATCGACCCTACAATCATGAGGATTTTATTTGTTGTAATAGCTTTTGCAGGAGGCGCCTCCTTGTTGGCATACCTCATTATGTGGATCATTGTTCCTGAGGAAAAATCGTTTTAGTTTTGCGGTACTTGTTTCAAGCTTAATTGAATTCGTTTGCGTTGTAAATCGAGTTCAATTACCTTGACATGTACATGCTCATGAAGTTTCACTATTTCCGAGGGGTCGCCGATAAAACGGTCGGCCATTTGCGATACGTGTACCAATCCGTCCTGTTTAACCCCTACATCGACAAAAGCCCCGAATTTGGTAATATTGGTAACAATGCCAGGCAACACCATTCCAACCTGCAAATCTTCCACTTTATAGATGTTTGGGGCAAATTCAAAAACCTTGATCGCACTTCGCGGATCGCGTCCCGGTTTGGCCAATTCCTTTTTAATATCTTCCAGCGTTGGAAGCCCGATTTTGTCGGTCACATAATTTGCCCAAACAATCTGTTTCTGAAGTGCTTCGTTCGAAATTAATTCCTGGATACTGCATTTTAAATCTTTGGCAATCTTCTGGACCACAAAATACGATTCGGGGTGAACGGCTGAATTATCCAATGGATTGGCTGCATCAGGAATGCGCAAAAACCCGGCAGCCTGCTCAAAAGCTTTGGCGCCCATCCGGGCCACTTTCTGTATTTCAGTACGCGAATTAAACGGCCCATTTTCTTTGCGGTAATCGACAATGTTTTGCGCCAGTTGCGGCCCCAATCCTGAAATATAAGTAAGCAAATGCTGCGAAGCCGTATTTACATTCACACCAACCATGTTCACGCTCGATTCAACGACCTTATCCAAGCTATTTTTTAATTTCTTCTGATCGACATCGTGCTGGTACTGCCCCACCCCTATCGATTTTGGATCAATCTTCACCAGTTCGGCCAGCGGATCGAGCAAACGGCGACCAATAGAAATGGCTCCACGCACCGTTACATCGTATTGCGGGAACTCATCGCGGGCAATCTTAGAAGCTGAATAAATGGAAGCGCCATCTTCAGAAACAACAAAGACTTTCAATTCACGATCGTAGTGTAATTTCTTAACGAAGGCTTCGGTTTCGCGGCTTGCAGTTCCGTTGCCAATCGCAATCGCCTCAATCTCGTACGAACTGACGAGTGACGAAATTTTACGCGCAGACTGTTGCACTTCTTCCTGTGGCTTATGCGGATAAATGGTTTCGTTGTGCAGTAGGTTTCCTTGGGCATCGAGACAAACTACTTTGCAACCAGTACGAAAGCCCGGATCGAGCGCCAGTACCCGCTTTTGACCAAGTGGGGCGGCCAACAGAAGCTGACGTAAATTGTTGGCAAACACACGAATCGCTTCCTCGTCGGCTTTCTCTTTCGACAAATTGGCAAATTCGGTTTCGATGGATGGTTCGAGCAAACGTTTATAGGCATCAGCAACAGCCAGTTCCATCTGGTCGGTGCAGGCATTGTTGCTGTTAATAAAGAAGCGTTTCAGCCGCAGTATGGGTTCTTCGCTTTCAGGAGTTACCGAAACCCGCAAAAAACCTTCTTTTTCGCCTCGGCGCATAGCCATTAACCGGTGTGAAGGACATTTCTTCAGCGGTTCTTTCCAGTCGAAATAATCGTTGAATTTGGTGCCTTCGTCCTCTTTCCCTTTAACAACCTTGCTGGTAATAAAAGCCCCACGTTCAAATTCGCGCCTCACAATTCCCCGGGCCCGTTCATTTTCGTTGATCCATTCGGCAATGATGTCGCGCGCTCCGGTCAAGGCTTCTTCAACCGATTCAACCTTATCGTTGACAAACGATTGGGCTTTATATTGAAGGTTCGATTCGTATTGTTTTTGGATGATTACAGCCAGTGGTTCCAGCCCTTTTTCGCGGGCAATCATGGCACGGGTGCGGCGTTTGGGTTTATAGGGCAGGTAAATATCTTCCAGTTCGGTTGGATCAAAACAATCGTCAATGCGTTTTTTCAATTCAGGGGTAAGCAGTTCCTGTTCCTGAATGGTTTTCAGGATGGTTTCCTTGCGTTTCAGCAACTCTTCCATCTTTTCTTTGGCATCTTTAACCGCTTCAATCTGAACTTCATCCAGACTACCGGTGCGTTCTTTCCGATACCTTGAAATAAAGGGTACTGTTCCGCCTTCATCAAGCAACTGTATTGTATTTACGACTTGTATATATTGTATACCAACCTGTTGGGCAATGAGCTGTATGACTTTTTGATCCATTTTGAGATTGTGAAATTGAGGCCCGAAGGTAGCTTTTTTTGAGGGATTTTTAAATCCGGAAACCCGGTTTTGTATCAACTTTGTTCAGTTGCGAAAACGAACTGACTGCGCTGCGCTAAGCGGTCTAAAACCGCTAAGCGCATATAACAAGGAGGAACGAAGAAAAAGGAAATGCCCTGAAAGGGCAGCATATATTAGCCCAGGGCAAACGAAGTGGCGCCCTGGGTTGGAGAGCGGATAGGAAAATCGTCCGCACGATAACGTCCAACAAAGAGAAAATCTTATTTCGGACGAAACAGAGAACCTCGTGTTTCCCGAAAATGATGTACTGCTATTCCGTCCGAAACAATGATATAGCCCTGATCAGCATTTTTACGCGGACGGTTTTTCTCCTACATCCCTTACCCAGGGCGGCGTTTCGGTTCGTTCCTACCGAAACTCTGCCCTGGGCTACACATATTTTGCCCTTACAGGGCGTGAAAAAGGCAAGCCCCAACCTGTGAATAAAGAGTAATTCTTGAGACAGGGGGAAGTCCGCTAGCGGACTTTGGGGTGAGTATTTGATGAAAAAAGACATTTGTTTTAAAAGCGATTTCCGCGATACTTTCGCCTGATCAAACTGATAGTTTAAATAAATTCTTTTCCCTACTTTTAGGGCTTAACCACAAAACAATCAATTTATGAAAAACTTAATCCGGTCATTTTTGCTCCTCGCTGCAATTATTACGATTTCAGGCAACCAGCTTCAGGCTGAAGTAAAGAACAAAACATTGCTTGGCGAATGGGTTTATGAAGTAAGCGATGCGCCTTATGGGTACGAAAAAGGTAGTTTAATCTTTGCCGAAAAAGACGGAAGAACCACTTGTGTGGTAAAACTTGAAGCCGGAGAATTGGCAGTAAGCGACCTGAAAATTGAAAAGGATAAAATATCGTTCGTCGCATCAGTCGACGGAAGCCCGATCAATGTATCGCTGGTTAAAGAAAAAGACAAACTTTCGGGTTTGGTTGACAGCCCGGAAGGCCCTAAAAAAATTACTGCGGTGAAGAAATAATTCAAGTGTTATGGTCAGCAAGCGAGCCGGATTTCAGTAATGAGATCCGGCTCGCTTTTGTTTGTAGAAAGCTCAATACAAATCTGATATTCAATAATATTCGTTAAAAACTATATTTTAGGAACAGATCAAAACTACGGCCAGGCCTGTAAATCCGTCCCCAATCGAGGTGTGCATAATATGCCTTGTTGAAAAGGTTTGTTACGCCCAAGCTTGCATCCAGCACATCGTTGAATAAATGAAATGTATATCCGCTTTTGATATTAAAAACGGTGTATGAAGGCGTTTGATGTTCCCCATAATTCAGGTTTATCCGGTTCTGCGCCAAGGCATTCTCGCATTCGGCCTGAAACATGAATTTACCTTCCTGGTATTGTGCTGCCAGTACCGTATTGAACGGCGGGATTAAAGGCATGGCCTCGCCAGACCCGATTTCCCCCACGGTTAGTTTTGAATTCAGAAAAAACGTCAGGCTATTTATCGGATGGTATAAAACCTGAAGATCGGCACTGTAAAGTTTTGCCGATGGTACGTTTTGATAAACCCTGATCCCGTTGGCATAAAAGTTCATGGCAGGTATTTGTGTGTCGGTAACGCCCATAATATAGTTACTCAAATAGCTGAACGACTGGCTAATATTGGCTTTAAACTTAGGGCTTGAATACTGAAAGGCCAGTTGATAAAAATTGGAGTTTTCGGGCTTAATGTACGGATTCCCAATGTAATCGTATCCATCGTAAGCATTGTACAAATAAAATCCCAACCGTTCGCCAATGGTTGGCATCCGCTCCGAATAACCCATCGTGGCGACCATCGACAAGCTTTTCAATAAATAATACTGAACGCTTAAATTCAGGCTTTTAACAAGTTTACTTTGCTTTCGGGGAAGCGAATAATTGAATACCGAAAATTGCTCCTGTCCATATCGCGACTGCAAAATGTCAGTATTATAATCCATCCGCCCATTGGCCATTATTTGCAGATTTTGAGTGACGAATGTAGTATTCTGCAAAAATATTCCGGAGACATTTCGCAGCATTTCGGGCCATGTTTGCATATACATCGGCAATTCGGGCGCTTTTCCCGGATACCGCATGTGCATAGTCATTTCGGCCAACGAATGGTTGGTATAATTATCAGCCTTAATGGTTAACCGGTTGCGTTCGTTCCATGGAATTATAACCTGAACGTAAGCTCCCAGGGTATTGCTTTTCCCTGGCATATCCATCCGCATATAAACACTATCGGGCTGGCCTTCAGTCTTGTTACCAAGCAGGTACAAACTATCCCTTTTCGAATCGTCCATCACGTGATGGATTGCATTGAAATAGATTTTCGCTTTCATTTGGATCCTGCGGTTTCGCTGGTATTCGAAGGCAATCAACGATGCCCTGGCCACACCCACATCCATCGGTAAAGCCGGATATCCCACATTGCGCGCGTCGTCATAGAGCAAATCAAGCTTGTAATTTTGAATGCTGTCGGGTACAAATTTAAGTACCGAATGCAGGTTAACTTTCTGAAACTGCGTGAATGGAATGAGCTTATCCTCTCCGCTTTTGTAATTTTCATTTTTACGGTACACCCCATCGAACCCCCATAGCCATTTATCTGTTACCGAAGCTGTTGAAAACAAAATGTTATTGCTTCGCGAAACGCTTTCGTAACCGATACCGAACGAACTGGATAAAGGAAGCTCATTCCCAGTTGTTGGTTCGGACAGGCACATATCAACCGAACCACCAATATTGCAACCGTTGACACTTCCATTTGTACCCTGATTGATCACAATACTTTTCAGGTTCGTAGGTTCAATGTACGAAGTAACCGGGTCCATTTTATCGGTACAGGCGCCGAACATTCTCATCCCATCGATGGTAACATTTAACTGGCCGCCTGAAAAGCCATTCAGTTGCGGCTCCTGGGCATACGCACCCCGTTTGATCAAAGCCATCCCGTCTAGGCGTGCGTTGATGTTATCCATTGTAGCAAAATGATTCGTGCGGTAAAAATCGACCACATTCTTCTCATTCAATGGAAGGTTGGCCGAAACCCGGACTTCTTCAAGCGCAATTGTGTCGGGCAAAATTTCTTCATGTTCGGTTATTTGTGCAACCGATATAATGGGCAAAACAACCAGCCAGGCAATAACTAAATTTTTTAGCATGATAAAAGGATACTGAAGCCGGGCGGATAGCCCAGCTTCAAAATAAATTAAAATGTGATGTTGAAATAAGCATCTTTAGAAATCTCGGTTCCTGCCTTTTTTACCAAAACATTAATCTTCCATTCGCCGGTCATGGTAAAATTAACTTTCCCCTTGTAATGCCCGTTTCCTATACTAACCGGATTAACATTATTGGGTGAGCCATGCCCCATGCTTGGCATTTCAGGCGTAATCTCAATGGTGTACGAATCGTCAGCCGGCCAGTCCATCATGCTTGCTTTACGGTGCAGGGTAAACTCAATGTCGTTTATCCCAACTTTAGGTTTCGAAGGTTCAAGTATCGACAGCACAAGTTTGTTGTTATCGGGCGCCAGTGCGGTAAACACGCTTAAAACCGAAGTTGCCGGATTATCTACTGAAATGTCGAAACTGGTTTCGCCTTCTTTATCGTTTTGATGGTTGTGTACGGCCACGCCAAGTTTCCAGGCGCCATCGGTTGTTGTAGGCATTACAAATGCAACAGCGCCAGGGAAAACATCACCAACTGCTGTTTCATCCGGATTTTCAACCGGACAGGCATGCTGCATGGACATAGCGCCCATTCCCATGGTCATCACTGGTTTAAATTGGATATGGGCATCCGTAATTTTTTGTTTCAGGTTAAGCGAATCGTAAACCACAACAACCAAATTGTTGTAGCCCACATAGAAATTTTTCTGACCCCAGATTTCAATTTTTGCCGACGCGCCTAAGGCATAACCTTCTTTCAGCTTTGTAAGGCCATTCAATGGATCAATTGTATTTTCGTCATTGGCATTTTCGCAAGAAAAAAGGGAGACTGAAATTGAAATGATTAATATAAATTTTAAAATATGAAGTTTCATTTTTATTGAGTTTTTTGAATAAATAAACCAGCCAAAGGCCAAAAGACTGAACGACTTTAACCAATAGCAAAACGACCCTGAACACCTATCGGTTTATGAAAGGTACAGGGCATAAATAAGTAAGATTAGGAAATGAAAACTGCCTGGGGAGGAACAAAAATTAACGGCGACACTTGTGCCGTGACAATTATTTCGTTTTGAATTATTCTGGAAATGTTTATTACTGTTGCTTTCGGGACAGAAACCGGAGAGCTAATAAATTCGTTTACCTCCTGATTGACAACTTTTCGATTGGATCCTTTATTATCATTATCGCTGGATTCGTTACTTTTTTCGATTTGATTTTTAAGATGGCATTTACCCTGACAACAACTTTTGGGCTTATCCCTGTTAATACAAAGGTTTTTGGCGATATAGTCCTTAAAAACAGCATATTCAAGGTATGGCAGCACAGGTCTTCCTAAATAAAAGACCATTACAATTAACTGCAATGTGGCTAATATCCTGTATTTCATACGCCGTAAAAACAGGAAAAACAGATAAATGTTTAGAATTTACATAACTTTTCAGCCAAATTTAATTTTAGTGTACAACCAACCAATCGGGTTCCTGAAGTAGAGCTTTAATCCATTATTTATTCTCCGGCAATATGTTTTCACAAACAAATGTTGGCTTGTGTCGATTATCAATGCTGTTTTCTTATTTTTGTTTCGAACCAGAAAGCTGTTCTGGCCTTTTTCGACAGATAACTACGACACATTGAACTAAAATGAATTTTCTATATCCTCTTTTCCTGTTTGCATTACTGGTCCTGGCGATACCAGTAATTATACACCTGTTTAATTTCAAGCGATACAAAACACTCTATTTTAGCAATGTACCGCTATTAAAACGCATCAAACAGGAATCGCGAAAGAAGTCGCAACTCAAACAACTGCTCATTATGCTGGCCCGCATGATGGCTATTGCTTCACTGGTTTTTGCATTTAGCCGACCTTACATACCTACAGGCCAAAGGACTACTAATGCAGCCCAGCAAGAGGTCGAAATATACATCGACAATTCATTCAGTATGAAGGCTGAAGGTGAAAAGGGCCAATTGCTGGAACAGGCTAAAATGAAAGCGATTGAAATAGCCAACTCCTATCCGGCAGGCACACAATTCTTGATTCTGACCAACGATTTTAATGCCGGAAATCAGTTTCCGCTCAACAAAGATCAGTTTGTGAAGCAAGTTTCCGAAATAAAAGATTGTCCGCGTTCGCCGAAATTCTCCAATGTTTATTCGCAGGCCATTGGCAGCATTTCGGCTTCGGCAAAAAAAACTGAAAAGACACTTTATGTTTTATCCGATTTTCAGAAAAACAGCAGCAATATTGAATCGGTTAAACCCGACTCTTCGGTTTGGACATACCTATTTCCTTTTAAAGCAGGCAAAACCAATAATTTGCTGATCGACTCGTGTTGGTTTGAAACACCGGGCCGAAAAATCGGTCAGGCTGAAAAGCTATATGTCCGGATCAAAAACCTGTCGGAACAAGCTTATCAGAATATCCCCATCCGGTTAACCATTAACGATTCGCTGAAAGCCATTTCAAATATTAGTATTGCAGCACGCGAAGAATCGGTTCAGGAACTGAATTACACCAACAATTCGCAGGGAATTCAGCTTTGCAAGATTGAACTCGACGACTACCCGATCATCTTCGACAATTCGTATTACCTGAGTTACCAGGTTCGCGGAAAGCTGCGGGCACTCGGAATTTCAAATCCAAAGGATAATGGTTCGGGTTACCTGAAAGCTTTATTTGCTGACGATGAACTGATCGGTTACGATGAAGTTCCGGAAAATAATGTTCAGATTTCGCAGCTTAATATTTATCAGTGTATTTTCCTGATTAACAATCAAAACCTCAGTTCTGGATTAAAAAGCGAATTAACTTCGTTTGTTGAACGAGGCGGATCGCTGGTTATTTTTCCCAACAAGATGAAAAGCTATGAGGAATACAATGCTTTGTTCAATTCGCTGAACGGCAAAACAATTGCTGGATTTGATACCGTTTCGATGGCTATTTCGGAAATCAATTATACCCACGATTTGTATCGGGAAGTCTTCAAGAAACAGGAAAATGAAGCAGATTTGCCAGTAATCAAAGGTTTTACGAGTTATGCCGATCAGATGCAAAAGCCGGAAACATTGCTCCTGAAATTTCGCAATGGGAAAAGCGCTTTAAGCACTCATTCGTTTGGCAATGGAACTGTTTTCACGTTTGCTTTTCCGTTAGATCAAAGTAATATCAACTTTATCAGGCATATTATTTTTGTTCCGACCGTTTACAACATGGTTCTATACAGTGGCGAACCACAAAAATATGCCTATTCAACCGAAGGTGATGAAGCTGTTATTCTGAATCAAAACTCAAATTCGGATGGATTAACGGTTATCAATGTCCAAACAAAGGATAAATTTAAAACTTTGGTGAGAAACCACGGAACCGAAAAGAAACAACTGCTGTTAGACGAAATGCCTAAGGAAGCCGGACATTATCTGGTCATGAATGGCAAAGAGACGATTCAGTCGATATCGTACAATTACCCCAGAAAGGAATCTATTCCTGAATTTTATACTGAAGAAGACCTACAGAAACTAATACAATCCAAGGAATTCAAACAATTTCAGCTAATAGAATCGTCAAAAACAAATTTTAGTGAAACGGTCCAGGATTTAAACAATGGCAAGCAGCTTTGGAAATATTTCATTATTCTGGCGATCTTCTTTCTTCTGTGTGAAATCGCAATTATCCGGTTTTGGAAAAGTTAGGAAACGAAACTCGAAGTTTCAGGATTTGACTATAGTTGTTGTGCTTTTACTTTTACCTGTTGCCAAGGGAAGGACAAACGAGAATACAGATCCTTCACCCAATTTGCTTTCGACCCAGATGCGGCCATCATTTTTCTCTACGAATTCTTTACAAAGAACCAATCCAAGGCCAGTTCCAGTTTCTCCTTCGGTACCCTGAGTCATTGTATTCTGGTCTATTACAAATAGTTTTTTAATCGATTCTTCTGCAATGCCAATTCCCGAATCAATAACATCAACCCTTATATTTGAGCCTGATTGGCTTGCCTTTAAGTAAATATCGGAGCCTTTGACTGAAAATTTGATCGCATTAAAAACCAAATTCCGCAAAACAACGGCAATCATATCTTTATCGGCATAAACACATACATTTTGATCAATTTCCGTTGAGAGGGTTTGTCCTTTAGCTGTTAAGTTTAATTCAGCTAATGCTTTAACATCCTTGAAAACATCGGCCAAAATGAAATTACTTTTAAGGATATGGATCCGATTGGTTTGTGAACGAGTCCAAAGCAACAAATTTTGCAGTAAGTTGTACCCATTTTCAGAAGCTTCATTTAAGTCGGAGATAATCTGTTCCAACTGTTCTTTCGAAAACAACTCAAGATCAGTTTTCAATATGCCAGTATAACTTACAATTACATTAAACGGATTCTTCAAGTCATGTGCTATGATAGAGAAAAATTTATCTTTCGACACATTCAGTTCACGCAACTCCTTGGTTTTAACTTTCAATTCGCCCGCCAGCTTTTTCTCTTTGAATAACAGATAAAACGTAGCAAACATCAGCACCAGTACCAAAATGGTAATTATTGCCAAATAAACCTGAAATGATTTTGCCGTATGAATTATATCTTGTTGTGACTGATTTTTCACTTTCAACGCTTCAAGCTCACGGTTATTTCTCCCTAATTTATATTTGGCCTGTATCTGATAAATCATCTTGTTTTTTTTCTCTCCGGCCAGGCTATCGTAAATGGCATTAAACCGATCGTAACAATAAAATGCCTTTTTAAAATCTTTTTTTTGCTTGTAATAAATAGTCAGATTGCTGTAAATGTCGCCAATAAAGTTGTGCATTTTCAGTTCCGTGGCAAGAGCTAGCGATTTATTGAAATAGTCAATTGATTTTTCGTATTCATTTTTATCCAGGTAAACAAGTCCGATGTTGTTATAAGCCATTGCAATGCCTTTTCTGTCTTTGATTTTCTGGTATAAATTCAAGGCCTTCAGGTAGTATTCAAGGCTTTTAGCTAAGTTCTCCTGATCATAGGCAATTGTTCCAAAGTTATTGATGACATCAATCATCATCGTCGTATCCTTTTTTAAAATTGCCAGTTGATTTGCCTTTTCGTTGTATTCCAAAGCCTTGGTCAAGTCTTTTTTATTCTGATAACTGATCGCAATGTTTTGATAAGTCTTAGCGATTATACTTGAATCTTTAATTGACTGGCCGATTTTTATTGCTTTCTGAAAGAAGTTAATTGCCTCTTCATAATCTTCCAATTCGTCATAAACCATTCCTAAACTGAGAGTCACCTTTGCCAACAAAATTGAATCGCGTGATTGTTCTGCCTGATCGAGTGCCTGATAATAAATAGCCACAGCGTCTTCGTAATTACTGGAGTAATATTCGTTTTGTCCTTTTATTATCAAAATATTAATAGATTGATGCAGATTGTTGGAGGTTTTGGCTAGCCGGTCGGCAACATCAATTAGTGCGGCAACACTATCATGATTCGTGGCAACTGGAACCAGGCTGGTTGCCTTTTTAATAAGCAAGTCTAATTGTGCATTTTTACCAGAAATTGAATCATTTGGGCTAGGGTATCCAAAGGCGACAGAACCCAATAAAAACATTAAAATATAAATAACGAAATAACGCCTCATAGTAAATTCAATCAAAAGTCAGGTAAAGAAGGCAAATATAATACTTTTAGACCATAATTCTTTAGGATTTATAAGCTCCGGAGTATGGAAAAAATTGAATTGACACCGTATGATTAAACCTCAGGATTATTGCCCTATTTAATAGCAGATAAAAATCATTTGAAATCGCTTAAAATATATCTAATTCTGCATGTCATTAATTAAAACATTGAACTTATGAACAACTTAAGTGCTAAGGATTATATGGATCGGGAAGCCCAATACGGAGCACACAATTACCACCCGATACCCGTAGTTTTGGAACGTGGTGAAGGAATTTTTGTATGGGATGTGGACGGGAAGAGGTATTTCGACTTTCTTTCGGCCTATTCAGCAGTAAATCAGGGCCACTGCCACCCGAAAATTGTTCGGGCATTAATTGGCCAGGCTCAGAAACTGGCGCTGACATCAAGAGCTTTTTACAACGATGTGTTGGGCGAATGGGAAGAATACATGACCAAATTGTTTGGATACGACAAAATGTTGCCCATGAATTCAGGCGCCGAAGCCGACGAAACTGCACTGAAGCTAATCCGAAAATGGGCATATAAAGTAAAAGGAGTGCCAAAGGGAGAAGCCAAAATCATTGTTTGCAATGGCAATTTTCATGGCAGAACTATTACAATTATATCCATGTCGTCTGATCCGGATGCCTATAACGACTATGGCCCTTATACTCCCGGATTTATAAATATTCCATACAACGACATTAAGTCATTGGAAAAAGCGCTGGAAGATCCCAATGTCGCCGGATTCCTCGTTGAACCTATTCAGGCGGAGGCAGGAGTTTATGTTCCTGAAGATGGATTTCTCCGGAAAGCATTCGAATTATGCAAGAAAAATCGTGTCCTTTTCGCCGCCGACGAAGTTCAAACCGGACTTGCACGTACTGGAAAAATGCTTGCCTGCGATCATGAAGATGTAAGGCCTGATATTTTGATTCTCGGGAAAGCCATTTCTGGAGGAATGCTGCCTGTTTCGTGTGTTTTGGCCGACAACGAAATTATGCTGTGCATCAAACCCGGAGAACATGGATCAACCTACGGTGGCAACCCGATTGCTGCCAAAGTTGCCATTGCAGCACTTGATGTTATCAAGGAAGAGAACCTGGCTGAAAATGCCGAAAAAATGGGTAAGATCTTCCGGAAAAGATTAAAATCGATCGATTCGGATCTAATCGAAATCGTTCGTGGGAAAGGACTCCTGAATGCTGTAGTTATTAATTCAGTAAATGGAATAAGTGCCTGGGATGTGTGTATCGCGTTAAAAAACAATGGGTTGCTTGCCAAGCCTACACACGATCATATCATTCGATTTACTCCCCCACTCATCATTACTGAAGAACTACTTACCGAGGCCCTTGACATTATTGAAAAAACCTTTGCTGAATTAGGCGCATAAAAGTTTAATATCTAGGTAGTGTAAAATAATAGCTACAGCTTTACTGAAGGCGATAAAAGAATCTGGATGACAACAGTTGACTTTTATTGCCTTCAGTTGTTTTAGATCAAAAAATATGAGATTCAACAGTGAGTATTTTCCCGGAAAGCAACCTTTTTAATGTTTTATAATCTATATTAACAGACCAATTTTTTCAGACGAGATTTGTTTTAATGTAATCCAATAAGGTCAGTGTTAATGATAAGCTTTAGGCGAAAAATATTAAAAATAACTGCAGTTATTCTTTCAGGATTGATCCTGATTGCAATGGCCGGTTTTGCAGCGCTGTATTTTGGAGCCCAGAATTATTTGAATAAAAACCTTTCTGAGTTGGTCGAGAAAAAGTCGAAGGGGAAATACGAACTGACTTTTGAAAATCTGGAAATAAACTTTATTCATTGGGGTATCGAAATCAACCAGGTATCCTTCCATCCGTCCGACTCCATACTCAGTACTCTTAATCAATCGGATGTAAAAAAGCAATTGTATTCTTTTTCGTCTCCAAATATCAGTTTTAGTGGGATCAAATTGATTCAGCTTATATTCCGTAAAAAGCTTGAAATCGGGGAAATACTGATTAGTCAACCGGAACTAAACATTCATGGGAAACAATCTGGGCCAGAGAATCAAAAGAACAATGTGAATACACTTTTGCAGGAATTGAGACCCTTGGTTACCAAAACGTTCAGATCGATAAAAATTGGTAAAATTGAGTTGGCCAATGCTAGTTACGACTTTTACAACCTGTTGGGCGATACAAAAAAGCTGTCGAATGCCGAGAACATTACCATTGGAATCCTAAATTTCTATACCGATTCGTTGCTGTTGCCCGATCCAACAAGGCTGTTTGATGCAGATGACATTTATTTACGGATGCAAAAATATCAGAATAAACTGGCCGACAGCATTCACTCAATAAGTGCCGGAAGTATTACCTATTCGCTGAAACGATCAATCATCGAAGCCAAGAACATTGAATTAAAGCCTATCAATCAGGACATTTCAATAAAAAGCAAGTATTACTTTTTTGTTCCTTATGCCAAATTAACAACCACACACATCAAAGAATTTTATCGGAATAATGCCATACCAATTGATTCACTGATTTTAACAGATGCCAGGATTAAATACTGGCCCGGTCAGAAAAAAGTAATGGACAAGCTGGAACCGATTGACGAGTTCAATTTGAATGATTTAATCAAAGATGAGTTTTCGGGCATAACTATTCAGGATTTTAAGCTAAAAAATGCACAGGTAAAGCTTTTTAGGTCACAAACCGATTCGACTAATCAACAGGAACTAAAAAATATTACGCTTAGCCTGAATGATTTTCGACTCGATTCCGTTTCACAAATTGATACAAGCAGGGTATTTTATGCAAAAAGCATCGACTTTACAGCTTCCGAATATGAACTGACTCTTGGTGATAATTTTCATCGAGTAAGGGCAGGAAACCTTCAATTTTCAACCAAAGGGAAATTGGTACTGGTAAAAAAAATACAAATCTATCCTATAGATGAGAAGAATAGTGGGCATAAAAATACGATTGAAGCTGGATGCGATAGTGTAAGATTTGACCAGTTTAATTTCAAAAAAGCATTTCATCAAAAGCGGTTTGCTTTCCAGCGAATAAATATCTTCAATCCTGAAGTCAAATTGATCCAGAATATAACTTCAAAAGAAAAATCGGAAATTGGAAATAGCAGTTTCGTTTACAAATTGATTTCCAAATACATCAACGGGATTTATGCGAGGCAGGTTTGGGTTCAAAAGGGAAATATTCAATTGATCAATAGGACTGGTGTTTTACAAACCGGCCATATCGAATCGGAAGTTAAATTGCATTTAAGCGGATTTGCTTTGGATGAAAAAAGCGTTGAGAGAACTGACCGTTTATTCTATGCCGATCAGATAGACTTGGATTTCAACGATTACCAAATGCACCTCGTAGATCAGTTGCATAAACTGAGCATTGGAAACCTGACCATTTCGACACGTAAAAAGCTGGCGAAGCTCCAAAATCTGCACCTCTTCCCCGTTTCGAAAGAAAACATGGAGACTTTACTCAAGCAATACAGCCGGTCGGAATTGTACGAATTTACCATTCCCGAATTATCATTGTCGAATGCCGATTTTCACAATGCCTTCTTCAACAAAAAATTGTCTATCGATACGTTGAGCATAAATTCGCCTCAGATTTATTACGAAAATTTTGCTTTGCTGAAGCAATTGAAGCCTAAAGCAGATTTCGAAGATCTGTTCCGGTTGATATCAAATTATCTGGACGACATCCACATAAATACAGTAGAAATTCCAGATGGGACAATCCAGTTGATCAATCACAGCAAGAAAGACAAGACAATTTCGTTGGACAATCGCTTCCGGTTGAAACTGGAAAATATGCAGATCAACGAGAGCCAGTTTGACCAAAAGAAACTACTTTTTTCGGAATATGTCGACTTTTCGGTTCGCGACCACTTGATTCGCCTGTCGGATAACGTGCATGTGTTAAAAGCTGGCGAGATTGGCTTCTCAACCCGGCGAGCTGAGATTTATGTATTGAACGCCAAGCTTTATCCTGAAACAACAAGCAAAGATTTTTCCACCATTTCATGGAACATTCAGCTTGCCATTCCCGAAATCAGGATTAAAGGAATAGATATGGAGAAATTTTATTTCGACCATCAGATTGATGCCGATAATCTGATGATTACGTCTCCCGATATAAAGCTATATCAAATACGAAAAAGAACAGATGCGAAGGATATTAAGGGAATTGCATTTCCGTTACCTAAAGAAATTGAATCAATTACAGTTCGCAAATTCACTTTGAATGATGGCTCGTTAAAAGTCTTTTCGGAAATTGGTGTCAAGCCATATTTAATGGTTCAGTCTGATATTAAAATGGCCGCGCAAAATATTTTGATTCAGAAAAACGGTGATGCTGGCAAACCAGAATTCAAGAGCGGTGAATACACCGGGAATTTAATCCAGTTTAAATTTACGCCTAAAGATAAAAATCAGCAGTTCAGTATTGATGAACTCACGGTTTCGACCAGCGATCACCTAATTCTGGCAAAAAATCTGGTTGTAAAGCCAAAAGTAAAAAACAACAAGCAAGACCAGTTTGAGCTTCAAATCCCATCACTTTCCATGAATGGATTTGATATGGATAATGCTTATAAAAAGGATCAATATTTCTTTGAATCGATTGTTGTCGAGAAACCAACCTTTCAGCTCTTCAATAATGCCAAAGATTCAATCAGATTCAATCCGTTTAAAGTAAATTTATATCCTCATTTTGAGAGCTTTGCCGATGTTTTCTCAGCCAAATCAATGAGTGTAAATGATGCCAATATAACAGTCTTCAAAAACGGACAAAAGAAACTTCAGGAACAGGTAAGCCTGAATTTGGCAAAAGTGCGAATTGACAATAAACCGTCACAAGGATTTATGCATTCGACCGATTTCTCGTTTAAAATTCCAAATCTTAAAAAGCAAACTAAGCTGTACCATTACACCGTTGGAGAAATTTCATATTCATCTGGTAACAATAGAGTTACAGCAAATGATATTCGTATAACCCCAAATTTCAGTCAGGAGAATCATCAAAAACAGGTAGGTTTTCAATCCGACTATTTTTCTGGGAAAATTGATTCGGTAAGTATTTCACAACCGAATATCAGACGTTGGTTCGACAAAGAAGAATTGACTGGTAAATATCTATCGATCAATGGGTTAAATTTAAATATTTTCCGCGACAAGCAATTGCCTTTTGATGAAACCCGTCGGCCAAAGATGTTACAGGATATGATCAAATCATTGAAAATCCCCGTATCAGTCGACTCACTGATTCTGGCAAATGCAAAGGTTTCTTATACTGAAAAAACTGCATCGGGCGATTTGGAAGGGAAAATCAGGTTTGCAAAAATACATGCACGTTTATTGCCATTTACCAATATTAAAGCTTCCAACGGTGTGATTCCTGACTTTAACCTGGAAGGAACCGCAACCATTCAGGATTCAAGCCTGCTAAAAGTCAGCATGAATTACCTGATGAATCATCCGGAGAATTTATTTAAAGTAAAGGGAAGCCTCAGTCAGTTTAATATGCGGATTCTAAATCCGGTATTGGAACCTTTGGCCTTAGTATCCATACGATCTGGAAATGTTAATCGTTTTCAGTTCGACTTTTCAGCCAATCAGACAAGTTCTGTTGGCCAGTTATATTTTGGGTACGACGATCTTAAAATTTCTGTTCTTGAGATGAAAGACGGGAATACGAAAGAATCTAAATTTGCCAGTTTCTTAGCAAACAGCCTTTTACTGAGGGCGAAAAATCCACGAGGCAAAGAACTGCTTCCCGACGAAATAGCCTTTACAAGAGATCAAAAACGTTCGATCCTGAATTATTGGTGGAAATCAATATTCAGTGGGATCCGCAATACATTGGGAATCAAAGAAAACAAGCAGAACGAAGCTCAACAACCCGATCATTAAAAGCTATCTGCTTTTCAGATTTATGACGTACGAAAGTTTGATGGACTGATATTTCCAATCGCGAATGCCATAAAGGTATTGCAGCCTGATTGCGTTCTTCTTCAGTTTATGATTCAACTCAAACGTATATACCATTGGTTTATCGCGCTCATGTTTATAGCCTGAATATCCTGAAAGCGAGTTAGACAAAGTCCAGTCCGAATATTTAAGGTCAGCTCCTGCCCCATACATAAAAGCATCATTTTGCAGGTTTAATTCATCGTTGGTTTGCCAGGAGTAAAATCCGAATGATGCAAATGGCATAAACGACATTTTTTCATTCCGGCAGGCATAATCTTTTGAGAAGCTGAAATCAAAAAAATAGCCTGGGCTATCTGCGTGTCGGGCGGCATCCAAATGTCCTCCTGAAGCTGTTCGTCCAGCCATTCGAACCATGGTATCCGGAAATTTCCGGCCTTTTACCACTTGGATGAGTGTTGAAAAGTATAAATCGCCAATGGCAATTCCCTTGCCGTCGAAGTCACGAGCAATCCGTTCGTCGCGGACGGAATCGGACATCGCATAATGCTCAGCAATAACTCCATACAACTCAATGGCAATTTTACCATCAGCAAACGAACGGTAATATTTCCCGGAGATATCCTGGGTTGGGTCACCCTTTTCAAAGTAGAAATTCATTCCAAATTCGAGGTTCGAACCCATAGGAACAATACCTTTTTTCATTTCAGGCACAGGTAGCGCGTTGGGTCCCAAATAGCCTGGTGTAATGTGCAACATGTTGCGCCAGCCTGGCATTCCAAGTTTCCAGCCATGTATAATATTCCACCACATAAAGTCTTTCTCTGCAAAAGAAAGCAATGGGATGATACAAAATAGGATCAGGATTGTTTTTTTCACTCGAAAATATTTATTTCAATAATTGGATGGTTTTCATGTTTTCGTACCGGCCTACCGATAATGGTTCCGGATGCTGTGTTCATTTCATGCGCCAAATATACAAAAGGACTGCAAAACACTTGGCTATTTAAAATAAAAAACCTCGCCGGTCGACGAGGTTTGTGTTTTAGAAATTCAGTTTCTTTCGGATATTCTTTGGAATGGCATCTTTGTGTACCATGATCGACATCGTTTTATATTCTACATAGGGTTTCGAAGCAAAGAAAAAGCCCTTGTAATCGTTATAATCGCCCCATGAGTTCTTCACTTTGTAATACGGATTACCATTTTGATCTTTGGCAGTCCCAACAATCAACATCCCATGGTCATCAGTCGTTTGATAGTTGTCAAAGTCAATCTGACGCAATTCTTGGGTAATCACTTTCTCCTTGCCAGGCTTGGTCAATTTATATAAATCTTCATTTTTTTCTTTCTCGCTCATCTTTTCCCATTTGGAGATTTCAGCATCAGTCATATTTGCTTTATCAACAACAGGAATAACAGCGACACCCTTTTGTGAAGTTGAAAATCCCTTTTCGCTTACGTCAGCAGCCCAAGCAACTGGATAGCCGCTATTGATTGCATTATCGATTATTTCGTCGAGTTCGTTTAAGGGAACATTGTAGACTTCGTCCCACGACCAGTTATCGGGTACCTCTATAATAAATTTAGTATAGAAAGGATGGTGTGTATAGGAAGTAATTTCAACATAATCGTCCAAATTCAGCCCTACAAACTCTTGGGCAAAGCTCTGTGGCGTATATTCTTTTCCCTGATATTGAAATTTTTCCGGAAGTTTACCAAGATAGGTTTCAAGAGTTCCATCAAAAGCCTCGTGCCATGCAGTCGTTAATTTCTTATTGGGATTTTCAACAACAGCCTTTACATTTTCGAGCAACAAACGGTCAAATTCACCGTGAACATGTTTCTCTTCGCCGTAATTCAGACCAGTATAAACCTCTTCAGGAACAATTCCGTATTTTTTGATAGCGTTTGTTACATCATGAAATGCACCACCTGCTCCAAAATTTAAACTTCCATGCAACCTGACATATTTTGTGGCTTTATCAGAATATTCATGGTAAACAACAAACATTTCAGATAAATCAACCGTCGGTTTACCCAACCGTAACATTTCAGCTTCCAAAAACCCTAATCCTGAAAACGACCAGCAGGTTCCGGAGCGATATTGATCTTTAACGGGAGTGCAAGGAATTTCTTTTATCGCGGTAAACTCATAACCTTTTTCTTTTTCCTCTTCTTTCTTCTCCTGAGCTGAAACAGTGAATGCTGCCAGCACTAACCCTACAAGTAAAAGATTTCTTAATTTATACATACCAATTAATTAACATTAAACACCCTTTTAATCTGGGGTCGAAGATACAAATTATAAGAGGCAATACCCTCTTTATGTTCAAATATTCAAGTAGATACAACCTAACTTTTGAAGTACAAGTACAGATATTTGATTTAGCTTTCTCTCTGAACCATAATTGTTTCCATTACTGAAAAAGACAATAAATTAAGATTGAATTAACAAAAACATGTTATAAAACAAGTCTTGATTGACCGTTTATCCCTTTGATCTTGAAGAAAAAACAAATGCTGACGATGATTTTAGATGGATTTCACAAACTTTTCTACCTTTAACAATCGGAATAAAACAATCAAAATGACAAGCAAAATTGAAATACTGCTTCTTCTAGTCCTTTCAATCGGATTGAATAGTTTTAGCGCTAAGTCGCAGGTGAACCAGAAAGATTGTATTTTTAAACCTGAAGACCAGCGAATTGCAGAAGAAAAACTAATTGCATTTTCGTCGGATGCCAGTTTGCCAATTGCTGATCTCGTGGTCAAAATCGGGTTGTCTTTTCTGGGAACTCCATATGTTTCAGCAACACTCGAGAATGGATTGGACGAAAAGCTAGTCATCAACCTCAGGCAACTGGATTGCACAACCTTTGCCGAAAACACACTCGCACTTGCCAGGACAGTTAAACTAAGAAAGAAAGATTTTGAATCCTTTGTGGCAGAGCTTCAAAAATTAAGGTATCGTGATGGCATACGAAACCAATATCCATCGCGGCTACACTACTTTAGCGAATGGATACAAGACAACGACAGAAAAGGCATTGTTAGCGGAAAGGCAAATCAAAATGGCATAAAATCAGATAAAGCAATCGATTATATGAGTACACACCCTTCGGATTACCCAGTTCTGAAGGAACATCCGGAGTTAATCCCAGCAATTGCCCAACAGGAAAAGGAGCTTACCAAGACTGGGTTCATGTACTTTCCAAAGAGCGATATTGCCAACTTATATCGCAATTTAAAGCATGGTGATATCATTGCGCTAACCAGTTCCATTGATGGCGTTGATGTAAATCATGTTGGAATAATCATAAAGAAAGGCAACGAATTTCACCTGCTTCACGCTCCGCTAAGTGGGAAAAAAGTATTGGTTTCTGATGGCCCAATTACTGACTTTCTCAAGCCTCAATCCAAAAACAGTGGGATTATGATTGCCCGGCCTGTATTTTAATTTCGTCGCCATTTTCTAATGCTGCGAGGTCGTTTTTGTTAAATTTGCAGCTTTCAATTTCAAATTGTATGAATTCTTTTGGTGATCGACTTGTTGTTTTCTTGTGCAAAATAACTGCGCGCCTGCCCTTCTGGGTAATCTTTGGCCTTGCCGACATTTTCTATGTCTTTCTTTATTACATCATTGGTTATCGCCGGAAAGTGGTTCACGAAAACCTCGTTCGGTCGTTTCCTGAAAAAAGCCCTGATGAGATCAGGAAGATTACCAAAAAATTCTATCACCACCTGAGTGATCTGGGTTTGGAAACAATTAAGTTTAGCCGGATGACAGAAAAGCAAATTGATGCACGGTTAAAAGTTCATAACCTGGAAATTTACAACGAATATTACGATCGGGGTAAAAGTATTATAGTGCTTGGCATGCACCACAACAACTGGGAATGGAGCGGATCGATGCAACGGTTTATTAAAGCTCAGTTTCTGGTAGTTTATAATCCGGTAAGGACGAATAAAAATTTTGAAAAATTCCTGCTTCAAACCCGCGAACGTTTTGGCGCATTATCCATACCGGTCAACCATTCGGTGAGAACAGCCCTATCGTTTAATAATGCTGAACGGCCTGGCGGATTGATGTTAGCTGCTGACCAAACACCACCAGCCAACTCCCAATTCTGGACGACATTCCTCAACCAGGAAACCGCTTTCTTTGCCGGCCCTATGAAGATTGCCATCAAAACAAATCAGCCGGTAATTATGCACCACACCCGAAAGGTTGGGCGCAGCCGATACGAAGTTTTTCATTACAAGCTTGTTGAAAACCCGGCAGATGTTAAGCCGGAAGATATCATGATGGCCTATATCACTAAACTGGAAGAGATCATCAAGGCTGAACCTGAATATTGGCTGTGGTCGCACCGCCGCTGGAAGCATAAACGCCCTGCAAATATTGAGATGTACGAAAGACCGGTTGAAGATGTCAGATAACAGATTTCAGACTAAATGAAAAAAAAGCTTGCCAAAATTGGTGTGTCATTTCTAAAACTACTCGGATATACTCCGTTCTGGTTGCTTTATCTCTGGGCGAACCTTATTTATTTCGTTTGTTATCATGTAATTGGATATCGAAAGAATACGGTTGTTCAAAATTTAAAAAACTCGTTTCCTGAAAAATCTGATCAGGAAATAAAAGAAATAACCCGTCGGTTTTATCGTCATTTTGCTGATTTAGTGGTTGAAACGATCAAAGCATTTCAAATCCCGGAAAACGAATTACAGAAACGATTTCGTTATAAAAATCCTGAAATTCTGAATGAATTGTACGCACAAGGGAAGAGCGTTGCCTTACTTTCGGGTCATTACGGAAACTGGGAATGGACAATTGCTTTGCCCAGAATCATCCGGCATCAGGTCAATGTGATTTACCGCCCCATTCAGGACGAAACTTTTGATGGCTACATGAAACAAGTCCGGTCGAGATTCGGGATGCTGATGATGATGGCCCGTATTTCGGGACGAACCATGCTCGAACTTGAAAAATCAGGGCGATTGTCAGCGACCTATTACCTGACCGATCAAACCGCTCTAAAGGATACCGATTACTGGATGATGTTCCTGAACCAGGAAACGGCAGTTTTCCCGGGAGCCGAGATCATGGCCACTAAATTCAGACAGGCTGTTGTTTTTATGGACATCCAAAAGGTCAGGAGAGGCTATTACGAAGTTGAATTCACCAAGCTTTTTGACGATGCTTCAACAGCCGAAAAGTACGAAGTGACCAAAGCACACACCAAATTTCTCGAAGAAATTATCCGGAAACGACCTGAATTATGGTTGTGGTCGCACAAACGCTGGAAACATCAAAGACCAGAACAAATTCTGTTGAAATAATTCATCGTTGAAGAATCGAGATTTGCCAATATTATCAGCAAAATAAGGCAATGTATCATCAGGATTACAAATCCCTTGCAAGAAGTTTAGATTAACCTGATTACTCTGTGAACCAGCCTCATAAATATTTATATTTTGCCAACACAACCTTTTGCCAGATAGAAACATCTTTAAAATATCATAATACAAAAAAAGATGAAAAATGTAAAAAAGCTATTGTTGTTCGTTGTGACTTTACTTTTGGCTTGTAAAAATACCGATGATGGGTTAAGCAACAATCCCATTGATACAAAAATTTTGATTGAGGCACGTGAACTTCTTGGACAAAATGCAAGGTCACTGACTTTTTTTTGCAAAACGGAAAAGAATTACCCATGTATTAATTATCCGATAAATTATTCGTTCTCTAAAACTGAAAACTTATATAATATAACTTTCACCGATGTTGGAGAAGTTGGTTTATGCTTTACTGCTATAGGACCTGCTTCAACCACAATTAATCTAAATTCCATCCCAAATGGAGAGTATCAACTCGATATTAACAATGCAAATCTGCATAATAAAGGGAGTTTAAAAGTCTCCGATTCAGAGATTAATCTCAATTTTTCAAAAAAAAATGGGATAGAAATAGTTAGACAAAATACTTTAAGAGTTCCGGACAAAACCTTTTGGGGAACCGTAGGATACCACACTACAAGCTCAGAGAACCTTGTAACAGAATTCTTTCAAAAATTGAAGAGTGAAGGGGTATTATTCGAAAAACAAAGACCAGGCGATTACTTTTACTATGTAATTGATAAAAATGGTGAGATTGTAACGAATAATGAAAATTCGGGTTACCATTACACCAAAGCATTTGTTTTTCAATTTAAAGGAGATGAGGTTGAATTTAAGAAGAAAGTAAAAACAATTGCAAGTATATACTTCGATGCCCTTTACATCTATATGGAGACCTATGAGGGAGAAACAATTAATAATTGGATGAAATAACATAGAATAAAACGGCAAACTCCCGGGCTCACAAAACACTTCGCCTGGAAACACAAACAGATTGCATCTTATCCAGATGATGTCAATCCATTAAACCCCTACATAGGATCCACATCCGCATAAACAATTAACTGGCTATTATTGGGTTGTGTTTTGGCGTGGTTGATGATTTCCATGATTTTGGTTTTGGCTTCCTGAATCTTACCATCACGTGGTAATTTAATCAGTATTTCTTTCTGAAACCACATTTGAATCCTTCCTACAACCGGATACTCCGGTCCCAGCACATTTTTATTAAAGCTGTTGCGGAAAGCTGTTGCCAGGTTCAATGCTGCCAAATCGAGCCGCTCCTTGTTCTGATGTTTCACCACAATTTTAATGAGCCGGTAATATGGCGGATAACGGAACATTTTCCGCTCGGCCATTTGCCTGCTGAACAGTCGGTAATAATCGTTCGCGATTACATCCTGAATGACCGGATGATTGGGCTGTGTAGTTTGAACAATCACCTTTCCCCGTTTATTTTTACGACCAGCACGGCCACTCACCTGCATAATTAACTGATAACTTCGTTCGTACGATCGGAAATCGGGATAATTCAGCAAATTATCGGCATTTAAAACCCCAACTACACGAACATGGTCAAAGTCCAGACCTTTGGTTACCATCTGTGTTCCGACCAAGATGTCAATTTTGCCGGTTTCGAATTGCCAGATCAGTTGTTCGTAAGCTCGTTTGGCCCGGGTAGTATCCAAATCCATCCGTGCTACCCGAGCTTCAGGAAACAAAAGCTGGATTTCGTCTTCAATTTTTTCGGTTCCAAACCCACGTGTTTTAATTTCGTCCGAACCACATTCTTCGCATTTGGTAACCAACGAAGTGGTGTGGCCACAATAATGGCAAATCAGGCTCGAACGGTTTTTATGGTAGGTTTTGCTAACATCACAGTATTTGCATTTCGGGATCCAGCCACATTTACCGCATTGAACAAATGGTGCAAACCCTCTCCTATTCTGGAAAAGGATGACCTGTTCTTTATTCTGCAAAGCCATCGCAATTTCATTGTAAAGTTCAGGAGTAAAAACCGAGCGCATTTGCTTGCGTTTGTAGGCTTCCTGAGTATTGGCCGGAAAGAGTTCGGGCATTTCAATTCCCAGGAAACGTTCGGTCAGGTTAACCAGTCCGTATTTGTTGCTGCGTGCATTGAAATACGTTTCGTACGATGGCGTTGCCGAACCCAACAGCACTTTGGCGCCATGGATATTTCCCATCAGAATGGCCATATCGCGGGCGTTATATCGCGGTGCCGGATCAAATTGTTTGTATGAGTTTTCGTGCTCTTCGTCAACGATGATCAGTCCCAGGTTTTTAAATGGCAAAAAAATGGATGAACGGGCCCCCAGAATAACCTTGTACTGCGGTCCAGTTTGCGCCGATTTTTCGTTCAGGACATTAAACCAGATTTCGACCCGTTCGGCATCGTTAAATTTCGAATGATAGATTCCGGCCTGATCGCCAAAGGCAGTTTTAAGCCGGGTGATGATTTGAGTGGTCAACCCAATTTCAGGAACAAGATACAAAACCTGTTTGCCTTGTTTGAGTTGTTCTTCAATCAACTTGATATAAATTTCTGTTTTGCCGCTCGACGTTACCCCATTGAGCAAGACGGTTTGCTGAGTTTCAAATTGGGCCACTATTTCGTCATGTGCCATTTGTTGTGGTTTCGAAAGCTCTTTAATCAGCAAATCGGCAGTATGAAACCGATCGATGCGCCCGATTTCCTGCTGATACACTTCCAAAACCTGTTTTTCTTCCAAGCCTTTAAGTGCAGCATTTGATGTGTCGGTTAATTCAAGCAAATCTTTTTTAGCGATTTCAGTCAGGCTCATCTCGCCAAACAAAGTTTCAGCCAGAAAAACCTTCAGGAGTTGTTCCTGTTTTTTTGCTTTTCGCGAGAGCAAATCGAGCATCGAATTCAGTTTTTCTTCCGAATCATATTCTGGATTTAGCCTGACCATTGAAACCACCTTCGGTTTGTAGCTTTCGCGCAACTGCTCTTCAACGATCACGGCATTTTTTTCGAGGAGTAGTTTCAAGATAGCGAACGATGATTGCTGTCCCAAAAATTGGTTCAAATCCTGGATGCTCGCCGTTTTTCGGCTTTCGAGCAGCAGTACAACAGCAGTTTCTTTATCGGTTAATCCTTCAGTAATTATTGCATCGGGGTTCAGGCTGATTTTGGTCTGGCTCTCCAACTTCAGGCCAGTTGGCAATGCCGCTTTATAAACTTCGCCAAGGGTGCAACAATAATAATTGGCAATCCATTCCCAAATCTGCAATTGTTTTTCGCCAATAATGGGTTCATCATCCAAAATGGCATCAATATCTTTAATTTCGAACTCTCCGGAAGGACATTTTTGATGCAGCTTATAAACCAAAGCCGAGAAAAACTTGCGTTTCCCGAATTGCACAATAACACGGATTCCGGTTTTTATGCGCATCTGGAAAGCCGAAGGCACCCGATAAGTAAAGTGGTAATCGAGCGGTAAAGGCAAAATGACATCGGCAAAAAGTACGTCTTCCATCATAGGTGCAAAATACCTAAAAAAGTTTAGAGTGCCTAAAATTCGAAGTGCCTAAAGTTGATAAAAGAAAGCTTGTCTTGCGAACCCACTCAGTAAAAATCAGTTAATATTCTGAGTTTGCGCGAAGGGGAACTTACAAAGCTTTTTTGAAATCAAATTATTAATTCTACCTTAGTCAAACTTCATGGTGTGTTATGATGAAGAACCCACATTGAGCTGTAAATACAATCTTAATTTCTTAAATTATGAGCCGGGGTCGATTTAACATTAAACTAAAACTGAATGTTTATATTCTCAGTGCTGCAACTATAATATACTGTATTACAATTGGCTATATAAGTTATCGGTTGAAAGAAATTACGTATCGCAACTCCGTAGAGATAGTAAAAAGTTCGACTCGGGAATATCAAGACAGGATTTCGGAAGAATTGACTGTGATGATGGAATCGGCAAGAACGCTGAAAAATGCTTTTGAAGTTTACCAAAAGCTGAAACCTGAAAATCGCGACGAATTTTACGATCAGTTATTAACCAGCAATTTTGCAAAACATCCGGAATATTTATCGATAGGAGTTTATTGGGAGCTAAAGGCCCTCGACAAAACATACAAAAAGAGAAATGGCCGTTTCTGGAACGGTTTTTTTCGCGAAGGAGATCAGATTATCAATCAAAAAGCGATAGAAGATACCACCAATCAGGAACTGACCAGCACTTATTATCAGGTTCGCAGATTGAATAAGGAAACAATCGTCAACCCTTATTATGATCAGACCACCAAAGAAATGAAAGGAATTATGATGACAAGTTTGCTTACTCCTATTCAGAATAAGGCTGGACAGTTCGAGGGGATGGTTGGAATTGACATTTCACTTTCGCACATGAACCAGCTTATTGCCAGCGTCAAACCATACAAAGAAGCCATATCGTATATGATATCGGAGAACAGAACCATTGTTGCACACACCAATACGCAGCTCACCGGGAAGAATTTTATCGCCTCACTTGCTGCTGATTCATCTGTATTTAAAAGTGAAGCTTTGGGTGGTGGTGTGGGCTCCGATAAATCTTTTTCTTACAAAAATTCAACCACTGGCGAGGAATATTTTGTTTCATTTGAGCCTATCATGATTGGCAATATGGATACAAACTGGATCATTGGCATTGAGGTACCAACCAAAGTTATTTTGAGTGAAGCTCATGGCGTATTGGCCAGAACAATTGTTGCCGGCATCCTTGGGCTATTTTTCTTATATCTCATCATTTATTTCATTGCTGTAAAAATCAGTGATCCGATAGTGAAAGGTGTTGAGTTTGCAAAATCGATTTCCGCCGGTAACCTAAACTCTCAGCTGTCTTTCGAGCAAAACGATGAAATTGGCGATTTGGCTGAGTCGTTATCGATTATGGCGGCCAGGCTTACCAAAATCATAACTGAAGTGATACAAAGCTCGGATACTATTGCTGAAAGTAGTATGGATTTACTTAATTCATCGGTAAATCTCGCTGATGGCGCTAATAATCAAGCATCATCGACTGAAGAAATTTCGACTTCAATGGAACTTGTATTGAGCAGGATTCAACAAAATACACAAAATGCTCAGGAAACTGAAAAAATTGCGTTGCGGGCAGCCAAGGGAATTCAAACAGGAAATGAATCTACAAGAGCTTTAATACAGTCGATGAACAATATTGTACAGAAGATTTCGATTGTTGGCGAAATTGCGAAACAAACAAACTTACTGGCAATCAATGCCTCCATTGAAGCATCGCGATATGGTATGCAAGGAAAAGGATTTGCAGTGGTTGCCGCCGAAATCAAAAAATTGGCTGAAAAATCACAACTTGCAGCAAAAGAAATCGATGAGTTATCCAACCAGGGATTGTTTCATGCCAAGGAGACTGGCAACATTTTTTTCGATATAATTCCAGATATTGAGCAAACTGCCATATTGGTCAAGCAAATCGCGGCATCCAGCCTTGAACAAAAAATAAGTTCCGAAGAAATAAATGCAGGGATTCAGCAACTAAACAAAGTGACACAACAAAATGCCGGATCGTCGTTTGAACTTTCAATCAACTCAAAAAATATTTCTAAACAGGCTGAAAATCTAAAAAAACTGATTGCCTACTTCAAAATTGAAGGAATAAATTAAGTGTCTAAAGTATTTGGAGTTCGGAGTGCCTAACGTTGTTGCCTATCGGAATTAACCTTAGGCATTTTAGGCACTTCGAACTTTAGGCATTAAGTATTCAAAAGCTTCTGGATATCCAGCAAATTGGTATCAATGCTGTGATTTAATTTTACCGCTTTGTTGAATGGTACATGAACGATCTTTTCATTATCAAGCCCAATCATTATGCTTTTTTGATCGTCGAGCAAGGCATCGATAGCGGCTACGCCCATTTTGGTGGCATTCACACGATCTTTGGCTGTTGGACTTCCCCCTCGCTGAATGTGACCTAGAATAGATACACGCACGTCCAGGTCGGGATGTTCTTTACGAACCCTTTCGGCAATCGTAAGAGCGCCACCGGCTTCGTCGCCTTCGGCTACCATCACAATTCCGCTGGTTTCTTTTTGTTTGTATCCTTTATTGATGAATTTTTTCAATTCTTCGTGCTGACCATTCGCCTCCGGAATTAAAATTACCTCTGCGCCACAGGCTATCCCGCTGTTGAGTGCCAATAAACCAGCTTCACGGCCCATGACTTCAACAAAGAAAATGCGGCCATGCGAACGGGCCGTATCTTTAATTTTATCAACTGCTTCAACCACCGTATTCAACGCTGTGTCGTAACCAATCGTGTAGTCTGTGCCATACATATCGTTGTCAATAGTTCCGGGTATCCCTATAAAAGATACATCATATTCCTGAGACAAAACCAACGCTCCGGTAAACGAACCGTCCCCACCGATCACCACAACTGCATCAATTTCAGCTTTCTTCAATTGCTGATAGGCTTTTTCGCGGCCTTCCGCAGTTCTGAACTCAGCGCTGCGGGCCGTCTTCAGCATGGTTCCGCCTAATTGCAGTATCCCACTGACATCAGAAGATTTCAGCGGGATAAAATCGCCTTCAATCATTCCTTGATACCCGCGACGGATACCTACTACTTTTAATTTATTGGCTAATGCCGCACGTGTTACCGCACGGATGGCAGCGTTCATTCCCGGCGCATCGCCTCCCGATGTAAAAACACCTATTTTCTGTAGTTTCTTTCTTTTTATACTTGGTTCTATGCTACTATCTTTAACTGTCATAATCATATCATTTAGCTGATGAAAAAATCAGATTAAAGGTAATTGAAGTATTTGGAATAAATGCCTAAGCTGAATAAATAGTGGCTTAAGATTAATGAAGACTTAAAACTGTTTGATCTTTTCGGCCACCTTTTGCATTAACCATTGCGGGGTCGACGTTGCTCCGCAAACGCCTACCGTATTCACTCCTGAAAACCAATTCGCCTGCAAATCATCCGGAGATGAAACGAAATAACTGCGGTCGTTTTGCTTTTTACAAACATCGAAAAGCACTTGTGCATTCGAGCTGTAACGTCCGCCAACAAATACAACCAAATCAAATTTGACTGCAAATTTCCGCAAATGCGGGACGCGGTTTGAAACCTGGCGACAAATGGTATCGTGAACTTCTACCCTGTTGGCTTGTACGCTACTCTTTATATTTTCAGCTAATTCTTTGAAATCATCGACCGATTTGGTTGTCTGCGAAAAAACCACCAGCGGACGCGATAAATCGATGTTGTGGTAATCTTCAGGATTGTCAATAACAACAGCCTGATTGTCGGTTTGCCCAACTAACCCGGTTACTTCGGCGTGTCCCTGATGGCCAAATATGACGACTTGCCCGTCCACTTCATTCATTGCTTCAGTAGCTTTTTTCACCCGTTGCTGCAACTTTAAAACTACCGGACAGGTTGCATCAATGAGGGTAATGTTGTTTTTCCGGGCGTATTCGTAAGTCGATGGTGGCTCTCCGTGTGCACGGATTAATACCTTGCAATCTTTGAGATGAAAGAATTCGTCGTGATTGATCGTTTTTAAGCCCATCTGCTGAAGCCGTTTTACTTCCAGTTCGTTGTGAACAATGTGACCCAGAGAATATAGCGTTTCTTCTGTGTTCAGCGTTTCTTCAGCTTTTCCGATGGCATTCAGTACACCGAAACAAAATCCCGATTTTTGGTCAATTTCGACGATCATAATCGTACTATTTAGTAGTTTCATGTCCGTTGGACTTCGGCGTGAACTCAGTCGAACGGCAAAGTATATTCGCCTTTTCCGATTACTTGGAATTTGGAATCTGGAATTTTATACTTTTTTCAACTTGTTCAATCACCCATTTCAGTTGTTCTTCGCGGGTCATGTGGCTATTGTCCAGCACCAGGGCATCGTCAGCTTTTCGCAGTGGACTGGCTTCGCGGGTAGAGTCGATACGATCGCGTTCCAGTACATTTTGCAAAATTTCGGCATACGAAACCGGTTCGCCTTTGGCAGTCAATTCATCAAACCGGCGCTGAGCGCGTATTTCAGCCGATGCAGTCACAAACAATTTCAGTTCGGCTTCCGGAAAAACTATGGTCCCAATATCGCGGCCATCCATCACAATCCCTTTGTTTTTGCCCATCTCCTGCTGTAAACGGACCATGGCGGCACGTACTTCAGCAATGGTAGCCACCGGACTAACATTTTGCGAAACAGGCAATTGCCTGATTTCATCTTCGACATTTTCGCCATTCAGGTAAGTGTCGCTCTTTTGTTTATCCGGATTGTAACGAAACTCAATTTGGATTTCAGGAAGAACCCTAATGAGTTCCTCTGCTTTTACCAAGCCTTCAGTAATTAAATTACGACGAAGGGCAAATAGGGTAACAGCCCGGTACATGGCTCCGCTGTCGATAAAAACATATCCGAATTTAGCTGCAACCGCTTTGGCAATCGTGCTTTTTCCGCACGATGAATGCCCGTCGATAGCAACAACTATTTTGTGATTGGTCATTTATTTCAAAGTTTGAGGCAAATATAAATGGATTTAACCACAAAGAACACGAAGAAATCGCCAAGTTTAATGAATCTTAAAAATTGGCTGTTTCATAAATCTGTAATTTCTCATATCTGTTTCATCTCCTTATTTGTAATTTCGGGCGCACCATTGCAACCTATTCTCACAGAAACAAATTTTACTAAAATCAAGATAATATGCTAAAAACTTCATTCAAAGTACTGGCTTTGGCTCTAGTGTTGCTCGGTTTTGTTCAGAAAACAAATGCGCAAAACGATGCCCGGCTGATGCGTTATCCCGACATCAATAAAAACCTGATTGCGTTTGTATATGCGGGAGATATCTGGTCGGTTGATGCCAATGGTGGCGAAGCACGCCGACTGACTTCTCACTCCGGAATGGAACTTTTTCCAAAGATTTCTCCAGATGGGAAATGGATCGCATTTTCGGGCGAATACTCCGGAAGCCGCCAGATTTACGTAATGCCTTCATCGGGAGGAACACCACGGCAGCTTACTTTTTACAATTCGGTAGGTGTAATGCCTCCGCGCGGTGGATTCGACGACGTGCCACTCGACTGGACTTCTGATAGTAAAAACATCCTGATCCGCGCCAACCGCACACCTTTTGGCGACCGAAATGGAAAATATTTCCTGGTTAGCCTTGATGGTGGCCTGGAAAAGCCACTGCCCATTGTGAATGGCGGTTTTGCAGCTTTGTCGCCCGACGATAAAAAGATTTGTTTTACGCCGATCGACCGCGAATTCCGAACCTGGAAACGCTATAAAGGTGGCCGCGCAACCGATTTGTGGGTTTACGACCTGGACAAAAACACCTCGGAGCAAATTACCGATTTCAAGGGTACAGACCAGCTTCCGGTTTGGTTTGGCGACAACATTTATTTCGCTTCTGACCGCGACCTGAAACTGAATATTTACCAATACAATACCACAACCAAAGACCTGAAACAATTGACCAAACACGCCGATTTCGATTGCATGTGGCCTTCGGGAGAAAACGGGCAAATGGTATACGAAAACGGTGGATTCCTTTATAAGCTTGACCTTCAGAGCGGGAAAGAAGAAAAAGTGACTGTCAATATTCATTTCGACAACCCAAATATTCTGCCCTATTACAAGAATGTGAAGGATTTTGTGCAGAGTTTCGAAGTCTCGCCAACCGCCAAACGGGCGTTGATTTCGGCACGTGGCGATATCTTTTCGGTTCCGGCTGAAAATGGCCCGACCTACAACCTGACCAACACGCAGGGTGTTCGCGAAATTTATCCACGCTGGTCGCCCGACGGTAAATACATTTCATATTATTCAGATGCTTCGGGTGAATATGAAATTTACCTGCTCGAAAACAAAAAAGGCGCTACCCCACGTCAATTGACCAGCGGCTCTTCGGCTTGGAAATACGATTCGGAATGGTCGCCCAACAGCAAATACCTGTTGTATTTCGACCGTACGCTTCAGTTAAAACTGGTTGATGTTGAAACCGGAAAAACGACTGTTGTAAGTCATGCCGACCGCTCCGAAATTCATTCGTACTCATTTTCTTTTGATTCTCGATGGATTACTTACGACAAAGAGGGCTCCAATGGTTTGGGCGCTGTTTGGGTATATAACATTGAAAAAGCCGAAAACAAGCAGCTTACCGATGATCGTTTCAACGATGGTGCTCCTGTGTTCTCGGTTGATGGCAAGTACATTTATTTTATTTCTGACCGCGATTTCAACCTCAATTTCAGCAGTTTCGAATTTGACTACGTGTACGATAAATCTGCAAAGATCTACGCCGTAGCTTTGTGTGTCGATTGTCCGAAATTGTTCAAGGACAAAAATGATGTTGAACCCATAAAAGAAGCCGAAAAGCCAGTTATAGAATCCAAAAAAGATAAAAAAGCAAAAGTGGAAGAAAAACCGGCCGTTGCTTTGCCCAAAACTGTCCAGATCGATTTTGAAGGGATCAATTCAAGGATTACGGCTTTTCCGTTAAAAGCTGGAGAATACCGGAATTTGATTGCTGTTGACGGTGGAATCCTCTACATCAGCGAAGGTTCGTTGCATAAATATACCATCGAGGATAAAAAAGACGAGGAAGTAATGGGTGCTGTCAGTCAAGCGGTGGTGAGCGCCGACGGGAAAATGATGATTTACCACTCCGGAAAGGACTTTGGTATTACGAAACTGACTACCGGACAAAAATCTGGAGCAGGCAAACTGAACCTCGACGATATGGAAATGAAAATTGATCCGAAGAAAGAATGGGCCCAGATTTATACCGATGGATGGCGCATTTTCCGCGACTATTTCTACGTGAGCAACCTACATGGTGTCGATTGGAAAGGCATCAAAGAACGCTACAGTCCGCTGGTTGAATATGTGAGCCACCGCGCCGATTTGGATTACATTTTGGGCGAAATTGTTTCGGAAACCAATACAGGCCATACGTATGTGGATTGGGGTGATTTTGACCAGGTAAAACGTGTCGATACCGGATTGTTGGGTGCTGAACTGAAGGCTGATGCAGCCTCGGGCAAATACCGTATTGCCAAAATATATGCCGGAGAAAACTGGAACGAAGCCCGCCGCTCGCCACTGACCGAACAAGGCGTAAATGTGAAAGAAGGCGATTACCTCTTATCCATTAACGGGACAGAGCTGAATTTGAACATGAATCCTTACGAATTGCTCGAAAATACAATTGGCAGGACCATTGAAATCACCGTCAATTCGATTCCTGAAGCTGCTGGTACCAGGACATCGACCATTAAACCAATCAGGAGCGAATTGGAATTGCTCAACTTGAATTGGGTAAACGAACGCCGTGCCATGGTCGACAAGCTTTCAGGAGGGAAAATCGGGTACATTTATGTTCCAAATACCTCTACAGATGGCAACCGCGAGTTGTTCCGCGGTATGTATGCCTACAATGAAAAAGATGCCCTGATCATCGACGACCGTTACAATGGTGGTGGTTTTATTCCTGATGTGATGACCGACCTGCTCAACCGCAAAACACTCAGCTACTGGCAGCGCAATGGTTTAGCGCCAATGAAAACTCCGGGGGTGGCTCACAACGGACCGAAAGTGATGCTCACCAATGGTTATTCGTCGTCGGGTGGCGATGCTTTCCCATATTATTTCCGCAAAAAAGGACTGGGCATATTAATCGGAACCCGCACATGGGGCGGATTAGTTGGCATGTCAGGAAATGCCGGACTGGTTGATGGTGGTTACATTTCAATCCCCCAGTTTGGCATTTACGACGAAAACGAACAATGGATCATTGAAGGCGTAGGTGTTTCGCCCGACATTGAAGTGGTTGACCGCCCCGAACAACTGGCCAAAGGTGTTGATCCCTGCATCGAAAAAGCAGTTGAAGTACTGCTAAAACAATTGCAGGACAACCCGGTCAAAAAGGTGAATGCCCCTACTCCACCCGACCGTTCAGGATGGAATGAACAGATGAAATAGAAAGTTTCTGACCAAAACTACTATCCCGATCTGTCAGCGAGAGTAGCATAATAAAAAGCCAGACAATGCATTGCATTATCTGGCTTTTTATTGAATTTTCTGTAAAAAACAAAAATTATTAAATCTATCGACAAACTAAGATGCGTCTTAATTTGGAATTAGTAATTCACCCATTCGAACTGCATCTTCAATAAAACAACTATAATTAATCGAAGTAATTCCTTTCCCTTGCTTTAGATATACAACAAATGTAAAACCCAATCGCTTGTTGCCTCTTCTTTTAATTTTAGTTACGACCAAATCGTCCCCTTCATGCAGAAATTCTTTTACTTTATCTTTATTTCGAAGATCTTCGTCCAACTGGTAGTCCATATTGTTTTTTATTTCCATATCTCGCCATAACAAAATCGGCCAGCTCGTTGGACTTTTAAATGAAAACGTTCGATACCATCCATTTTGACCTGCCGCCAAACCACAGGTAAGTTTTTTGCCAATATATATTGATGGATGATTATTACTATACAAAGTATCACCTACGAGAGTACATGATATCGTTTGGGTTTGTAAAACTTCCGTCTGAGCATGCAGCAAATCACTGGCAATAAAAAAAAATAAAATAGAAAAGATTGACAACCTAAGAATTTGAACCATCGGATAAGTATTTAAGATTTTCAGCCTCAAATTAAACAATAATCATGCCGCAGAAATATTAAAATTACGATCTATCCAGCGATCATCTCCAAACCCTTTTCGAAATTACGCTTTCCTTTCTGGGCATTCAGGTGGCTGACAGGCCCGGCAATGCAACCGCCTTCGCAGGCCATCACTTCGATGAATTGAGCCGGGGCTTTTCCTTTTGAAAATGCCCTCAGTAAATTGATCGATTTTTTATTCAGGCCATCCACCGATAAGCTTTTGACATCGATCTTTAGATTCTGTGCCCGAATAGCTGCGATGACTCCTCCTGAGAGTGCAAATCCACGGGCTTCGCCGTCGATATTTTCAAGCACAATTTCCTCGCAATCAGCAGGCTTAATTTCCATTGCTTCAAGTATTGTATCAAGTTCCGAAAAACTCAGTACAAAATCGACCAATTCGTTGTCAATTCCCTCTTTTCGCTTGGCAATACAGGGTCCGATGAAGACCGTTTTTGCTTCCGGATTTAGCTTTTTCACCATTTCAGCAGTATAATGCATCGGCGATCCGGTGTCGGAAACAAAGGGTTTCAATCCCTCGATGTGCTTGCGCGTTAGCTCAACATACGATGGGCAGCATGAGGTGGTCATAAATGGAGCGCCTTCCCCCAAGCGATGAACCAGCTCCTCGGCCTCATTCCGGGTGGTAATTTCGGCACCCCGGGCTACTTCAACAACTTTGCTGAAACCGATTTTTTCGATGGCTTTCATCACTTTGGCTGGATGCACATCGTACTGGCCAAACAGAGCTGGCGCAACCATCGCAATCGTTTCCTGTTTCTGTTGAATACTTTTCAATACGTCAACCAGGTTCGAAATTTCGTAAATTGAACCGAACGGACAGGCATTCTGGCAACGTCCGCAGTAAATACATTTGGCTTCGTCGATGTATTCAATCCCCTGTTCATTCTTCGAAATGGCATTTACCGGACAAACTTCCTCGCACGGAACCGGCACATAAACGATGGCGTGGTATGGGCAGGCTTCCTTACAAAGGCCGCAGTTCACGCATTTATCCGATTTAATCTGGGCGGTACCCGAGTCATTAAAACGAATGGCATTTTTAGGGCAATTCATAATACACGGACTGGCCACACAACCACGGCAGATATTAGTGACGATATAGCTAACTTTCACACATGAAGTGCACGCTTCGTCAACCACGGTCAGTACTTTTTTCGAAGGTTCTTTCCGCTCAATGGCCATTCGGGCGAACTCTGATAATGGGGTCAGTTCGTCCTGCTCCTCTTCGATTCCGAGCCCCAGAATAGGCATCAGTTTGTACCTCACCACTGCACGTTCTTTGTAAATACAACAACGGCGCTGTGCCGGAATTTCGCGAGGCGACATCTCCAAAGGAATGCGGTCGATGCCTTCAATCAGTTTTCCTTCATTAAAAAGCCGGACGACTTTTCGAACCAGTTGCCGGCGAATGATCATGGTATTATTTAAATAAGCCATTCGTGATTTTTAGTAGGGCGGCAAAGATAGGCAGGTATTTTATTTAGAAGTAAGCTTAACATAGACTTCAGGCAAACTTAATTTTCCGGTGAATTTGGGTTCATATTGAGCTTGAATCACTGTAATTATTCAGCGAATCCTGATACTTTATAGAGGAACAAAAACCACAGAGACACATAGAACACATCGAAAAAAGAAAAAACTATGTAACCTATGTAATGTAAATTATTTATTGTCGTTTTTTTTACCCCAAACCTCTGAAGGGTTTTGGGCTGTGAATAACGCAACCGATTAGCAGTGTGCTAGTCCCCTTTAGGGGATTTAGGGGTGACTAAAAATTATTACTACATTATATTATTCTTATGCCCTATGTGTCCATGTGGTTAAAATTTAAATATAAACAATGAAGAATCTACTGATCATCCTGTTGGCCGTATTGTTTTTTGCGTTTAACAAGAAGGACGAACCTGTGAGCGAATGGCGCGGCCCAAACCGTAGCGGAGTTTATAATGAAACCAATTTGCTGAAACAATGGCCCGCTGAAGGTCCGAAGCTGCTTTGGGCAATTGACTCTACCGGTCGTGGTTATGGCTCTCCCGTTATTGCCGGAGATCAGCTTTTTATTACCGGAGAAACCGACAGTACCAGCTTTCTATATTCTTACAACCTGAACGGCAAACAGCTTTGGAAAGTGGCTTGTGGTAAGGAATGGGTAAAAAACTTTCCAGGTTCACGTTCTACTCCTACTGTGGTTGGCGATCTGGTATATGTTTGTTCAGGAAAAGGCGACATTGCCTGTTTCAATAAAAACACCGGCTCGAAGAAATGGTCGTTGAACATGATCTCCGATTTGCAGGGAACAATTAACATGTTTGGTTATTCTCAATCATTGCTCATAAATGGCGATTTGGTGTATTGCCAGCCGGGTGGTACTGAAAACAATGTGGTGGCCTTGAACCGGTTTACCGGGCAGAAAGTATGGTCGCAAAAGGCCAAAGGTGAAGTTGAAGCTTATGGTTCGCCCATCGTGGTGAAAAGAGGCAATCGCGATTTGCTCCTGACATTTTCGGAAATGGCGTTTCTCGGATTGGATGGCAAATCGGGTGAATTGCTGTTTACACACAAAATGGACACTGCCGGGAACTTGCACGGAAACATCCCGATTATCGATGGCGATGACCTGATTTATACCGAAGGTGATGGAAACCGCACCGTTAAACTGAAGCTTGCAGAAGATGGAAGTGCCATTTCAGAAGTTTGGCGAAATAAATCGTTCGACAATATTATGGGCGGAGTGGTTCGGCTGGGCGATAAAATCTACGGAACGGCCCATCGGCAAATGTACCTGAAATGCCTTGATATGAAAACCGGACAGGTAACTGATTCGGTGAAGATGTTCAGGGGAAGCACCATTGCGGCCGACGGAATGCTGTATGTATATACCGAAAAAGGAGTGGTTAACCTGGTTAATCCCAAGCCTGAAGGCATGCAAATCGTCAGTTCGTTTAAAGTCACCAAAGGAACCAAAGAGTTTTTTACACATCCGGTGATTCACGATGGAGTGCTGTATATCAGGCATGGCGAAGCGCTGATGGCCTATTCGATCAGGAAAGAAAAAGTATAAAGGAAAGAGGAAATCGAATGGAATCAATAATTGAAACTCCCCGGCTGTTTCTCAGACAGCTAACACTCGAAGATGTCTCCAACCTCGCTTTAGTCTTATCCGATCAAGAATCAATGAGACATTATCCTCATGCATTTTCAGATGAAGAAGTTAGAAAATGGATAGAGCGAAATATTGAACGATATAAGGATGACGGATTTGGACTATGGGCTGTTATGCGAAAAACTGATAATCAATTCTTGGGAGACTGTGGTATTACATTACAGAATATTGATGGTGACATTTTACCTGAGATCGGGTTTCACATCATTAAAACGTTTTGCAATATGGGATATGCAACAGAGGCAGCTGAAGCTTGTAAAAAATATGCAATAGAAGTTTTAGGGTTTAAATCTATTTACTCATACTCCGAGGTTGGAAATAAAGCATCACAAAGGGTTTCTTCAAAGATAGGTCTAACTAAAGTAAAAACATTCGAAAAAGATGGAATCGAAGAAGTCGTTTATGAGTATAGAGAACGTGTTTAAAGAGTGATCATTTTAAAGATAATTATGTCCGTCGGTTAAAACCGACGGCAAAGGATATTCTCGCTCTGATTAGCAGTCAATCTTATTCGGAAAATATCCTTTGCCGTTCCCTGCCCGCAGCAGGCGGGGCCTTTAGGCAACGAACATGCCAATTAAAAGCAAAATCCTCCAAGGTTGTAAAAACTTTGGAGGATTTTTATTTAAAATAGATTTGTTTAACAGAAGTGAATGATAGGGAAAAGTGGTAAGTTTATGGTGAAATTTATTTGTTAGCGGCATATAAAAAAATGCAATGAGAGAAATAATTGAAAATATCGATAAATGGACATTAATTAAAATCGTTGGCGGACTAACAATTGTTATTAGTTCCGTAATGTCATTTATCGCATACTTTATAAAAGATTACTTTTTAAATAAATGGAAATCATCTTATCAAAAGGATATTGAAAATTTGAAAGTCCAATCAAATGCAAATAACATTATTCTAAATAGTCTGACTAATTCCTTTTCAAACATTTATGTATCATCCAATTCTAAAAGAATTGAGGCTTTGATGACAGTATGGGAAAATATCAATGAATTAAAAAGTATGCAGCCTACATTAGCATCATTATATTCAATATTAATCAAAGAAGAAATTATTAATATTCCAAATACAACAAATAAACATACTAAAGCCTGTATCGAAGAATTTAGACCTGAAGAATATCTAGAGAAACATTTTAAAATTACAAATGAAATTAAAAAGTTACGTCCCATTATAGGTGAAAACCTTTGGTTAATTTATTTTGTTTACCAAGCATTTTTAGGACGTCTTATTATTTTACTCCAAATGGGTTTAGGGAAGGGAAAAGTTGATTATTGGCAAGACGATGAAACATTCATAAATCAAGTCCTTGGGATCGTAATTAAGCCCGAAGAGCTTAGTCGCTTAATAGTTGATAAAATTCCTTCATCCGATAATGTTATAAACTTTCTTGAATTAAAAGCAATAAGTGATATTTCAGAACAAATTTCAGGAAAACGAATGAATGAAGAAGCCGTGACTCAGGCATTGAAATTGAGTAAATTGTATAACAATACGAGTGCCTAATAATGTGTAAACAATAGTCAGTTTAGCTGTAAAATCAAGCGTTGTAGCCAGCTTCAACATTCAAGTAACTTGACATGAATGATGCCCAAAATCGGCTACTATTCTTATCCAATCCGTTAGCGACAAGAATATTTCTGCGCAACGATTTTTGACTAGTTGTTATCTTTTTAGAAATATTTGTTGATAGAAGTTACGCAAACACTAATTCGGATCACCCCCACAACAATATCTTAAAAAAACCTTATTTTTAAGAAAAAACCTCAGTAGAAAATAAATAACCAATAGGATCAAACCTTATTACCTCATTTATGAAAGTAGAATACAACAACTTATACACCCATTTTGTGTTCACAACTTTACATCGGCTACCATTGATCGTTGAGTTGCATAGGGAGCGTATCGAAAAATACATCACTGGAATAGTTAAAAACAATGAATGCCATCTCTATGCAATTTATGCGAACCCGGAACACATACATTTTTTGATCTCCCGGTCACCATCCATTTCTGAAGAAACAATCGCCTCTATAGTGGCGAACAGTTCGGAACGGTTTATCAATGAAAACAGATTTTGTCAGGGCAAATTTAAATGGCAAGATACCTGTTCTGCTTTTTCGGTATCAAAAGGTGATGTTCGGAAAGTATGCAGCTACATTCTTAATCAGCCAGAACATCATCGAAAGGTTAGTTTCATTGAAGAATATGAGACATTTATTACTTTCTATCAGAAGACAATCAACCCCAAATAAGGTAATAAGGTTGTAGAATATACGTATGTTTCTACTGAGGTAGCCTTATAAAATAAGGTTTAAAGAAGAGACGATGAATATTAGTTTTTCCTCCAACACAATCATAAAATTCACAAACAAAAAAGCCAGATATGAATAAAATAACTATTTCGGAGTTCAAATTAATTGGCCTCCAGCTCGACAAGAAAACCACCAATGAAGGCGGACAATCAGGCATAGATTGTGGTAACTTATGGCAGAAATTCGAGAAAGAGAATTTTGCAGAATTAATACCAAACAAGTTAGGCGATGAAATTTATGCGGTCTATTTTGACTATGAAGGAGATGATACCACACCCTTCTCGTATTTCATTGGTTGCAAAGTAGAAATTGACTCTGAAGTGCCTAAGGGGATGGATAGTTTACTTATTCCTTCTGGAAATTACTTCAAAGTAACCGCGAAAGGGCAAATGACGGGTTGTATTACGGATGCCTGGAAACGCATTTGGAGTTCAGGAATAAACAGAACTTATCAATACGACTTCGAAGTTTACGATGAACGAAGTAAAGATTGGAGTAATGCCGAGATGGAAATCTTTGTTTCTACCACCTAATATAAAATCCATTTCAGCCTCACAAATCATCCCATTTTCAATTCACAGAGGTGGAGGGGGGTACTTCGGAGGTACCCCCCTCCACCTCCAAGATACCACTTTTGTTCTAAAAACAGCAATATATATTCTATAAACAACAATACTTATTCTATAAACCACGAGTTTTGTTCTAAAAAGATATATTTTGATTCTATTAAAATAAAGTTTAATTAATTAAGAACAAATATTTGCTCTATAACAATCATATATTATTTAAAAAGAACAATAAATAATGTATTTAAAATAAAAAATACTATTTTCAGAACATCATTTGATGTTTTTTACTTTAAAACTAAATCCGATGGAACAACTGCCTATACTTTCCATGATTAAGCGCGAAATGGCTCGCAAACGAATTAATGCAACCGATTTGTCGCGCGGGTTAAAGATGAACCATTCGTCGGTGGCGGGGATGTTAAAACGCCCTACCCTGCAGGTGCAGCGACTGGCCGAGCTCTCCGAATTTCTGAATTACAATTTCTTCAGGGAAATAGCGAATAAACTCCCCTACTCCGAACCCGATTATTCGGTTGCTGAAGACCGCACAGAAGTCGATGGGCTGCAAAACCGCATTAAGGAACTCGAAATTGAGGTGAGCATCCTGCGGCAAACACTGAAAGATCTGGTGAGCCGGTAATGCATAAAGTTTCCCATGTCCGTCGGTTAAAACCGACGGCAAAGGCTGTATGTTTGTAAAGCGCACAAGCCTCCTAGTTTTTGTAAATTAGTTTTTGCAAAACATTAACTAAAAAAGGAAGCTTATGCAGACCGAAAGTAAAACAATTAGTTTTAAGGGGCA
>Ga0208789_1000208_pt1 | contig 72947 bp, 82 predicted proteins | sample Methanotroph_Enr_FD_187368 | JGI IMG/M metagenome (GOLD analysis project Ga0208789, IMG submission 187368) | Enriched soil microbial communities from Old Woman Creek wetland in Ohio, USA - Methanotroph_Enrichment_5 (SPAdes) (version 2) | ecosystem: Environmental > Terrestrial > Soil > Wetlands... | reverse complement strand
GCCTTAATCGCCTTGGCAATTTTTATGGCATCCTCAACACCCTTGATGGCGTCGTCAACAGTGCTTATTCCCGGCATAAGTGTTCCTTTGAATGGTTTTTGGTCAAGTAAAGAATCAAGATAGGAAATTCAACCGCACAAGTCAAATTAAACTTCGGCCTGCGCGCCTCGCCAATCCGATTTCCATCCCAAAAACCATGACAGATTCCGCACCTCGCCCGTCCCCATGGCAAGAATTGGTCGTGTCAACGCCAAAAAACGGCACACGCCAAAGGAGACAGTGGGGTCATGTCTAGTTACATAGCATCATGGCTAGACCCCGTGCTTTTTCCGTGGGGGCGGGGGGATGTCATGCTACTTTGCCAGACCTGCCCCCGCGATTTTGACTGAGCCAAATGGTTTGAAGTCATTGACCAAGGTTTGATCGACAAGAATGTTGCGATCCGCCAAAAACAAAACCCGTTTAACCACTTTCGCCTTCCATAACCGCCAGATGATTTGGAAAATGGTGTAGGTTTTACCGGTGCCGGTTGCCATAACCGGCAGTACGCGCTTTTGTTCGTTTGCCACGGCTTCAACGGTACGGTTGATGGCTTCTACTTGGTAATATCGGGGTTCTTTACCGCCGGAACTATCTTGGTAATACGGCTGGACGCCAAGTTGTTCAGCATTATCGTCAATGCCGCGAAATAGCTTATAACGTGTCCAAAGCTCTGTAGGAGACAGGAATGATTCGAGAGGAAACGCTGTTTCAATTTCTTCGCCGTTGATGGGCGTTTTATTATGCGAGGCGAAAGCGTCGCCATTGGAGCTAAAGGCGCTGGGCACTTCCAGAATTTCTGCGTAACCCAGCGCTTGTTGCAGACCATGGCTCGCCGTGTAACTGTTGACCTTTGCTTCGACCACGGCAACCGGAACATTGGGCTCCCAATAAAGCCAGGTAGGTCGGGCATGCTTTTTATGCCCGACACATCGAACGGTAGAATGTCGGGCAACGATAAAGCTGTTGCCCGACCTACCCGGCTCGCCGCCTTTTTTACCGGCGAATTCGCAATCTGAAATTCAGTAGACATGAGCACAGTCCAAAGCGCTTTAAAATATTCCCCTGCGCCGCCTGCCCGAAATTTACTTTATTTTTACATCGTCAAATTTGCGATAATACGCAGTCATTTTATTTACAAGGTATCCGTTGCACATGTGGTTTAAAAATCTGAGTATTTTCCGTCTTACTGAAGAATTCGCTTTGACTCCAGCAGAGCTGGAATTAAAACTTGAGCAAATGGCTTTCCGCCCCTGCGGCAGCCATGAAGAATTTACTTTCGGTTGGACTTCGCCGCTGGGCAAATCGTCTGAACAGTTGGTGCATAGCGCAAACGGCTTTTTGATGGTCTGCGGAAAAAAGGAAGAAAGGGTCCTGCCTGCGTCTGTCGTCAATGAAATGATGCAGGAAAAGATTCTCGAAACCGAAGAACAACAGGGGCGCAAGTTAGCCAAGAAAGAACGCTCCGCGATCAAGGATGAGCTGATCTTCGAATTATTGCCCAGAGCCTTCACGTTCTCGAACAAGACTTACGCCTACATCGATCCCAAAGGCGGCTGGCTGATTGTCGATGCGGCTTCTGCCAAAAAAGCCGAGGATTTGCTGAGCAGTTTACGCAAATGTTTGGGTTCGCTACCGGCCGTTCCGCTCAATACCATCGAAAAACCAATCAAAGTCATGACCGAATGGCTGATCAACAACCAGGCACCGGACGACATCACTATCGAGGACGAATGCGAGTTGCGCGCACCGGAAGAGGAAGGCGGCATTATTCGCTGCAAGCGCCACGATCTGAGCCTGCCGGAAATCAAAAACCATCTGGATACCGGCAAGGAAGTCATCAAGCTGGCCGTGAATTGGGCCGACCGCCTTGCCTTCATTATCGATGAGAATCTGGCCGTTAAGCGCCTTAAGTTTCTTGATTTGATTCAGGATCAAGTGGCCGACATTGACACCGGCTCTGAAGCCGAACAGTTCGACGTGGATTTTTCGATTATGTCGCTGGAACTGGCAAACTTCCTGCCGCGTTTGCTGGAGCTATTCGGTGGCGAGAATAAGGTGTGATCGCAGTTTCCATATAATATCTCACCACGAACGACTGCATGGACAGATATTTGCTCCTGCAATATCTGCATTCACCACATCCATGTGGATTATGCAGGAGGTAGAGCAATTGCCGAGGCACGAAGAAATAAAGCTTCGTGCCTTCGTGGTGAATAAAAGAAGCTTTTTCACATCCCAGGCTAATTAGCCCACATTCCTACGTGTTTTATGAGGCTTGCAGTGAAACTTTGATTGCGCTTACACTGCGGTTTCAGGTTTTAACTATCCGTGAACTCGCAAGGAGATTCCCATGTTAGAAAAACACCAACAAGCCCCGCTGTTCAGCTCAAAAAATCAATTCGATGAAACAGTCAGTTTGTCCGATTACCTGGGCAAAAAGAATGTTGTTTTGTATTTTTACCCCAAGGACGATACCCCAGGCTGCACTATAGAAGCCAACCAGTTTACCCAGCTTGCCGGGGAATTTGCCAAAGCCGATACCGTGGTTATCGGAGTAAGCAAGGATTCTTGCGCGAGCCATGTCGATTTTATTAAAAAGTTCGACCTGAAAGTGGATTTATTGGCCGATGTCGGCGGCGAACTCTGCGAGAGTTACGGCGTATGGCAAGAGCGGGAAAAGAACGGCGTTAAAAGCATGGCTATTCTTCGCTCCACGTTCATTATCGACAAACAAGGCGTCTTGGTTGAAGCGGCTTATGGCGTCACGCCCGAAGGACACGCTCAGGACGTATTAGAAAAAGTAAAGAGTTTATAACTCAATGCCAAACTTTAATTTCACCATCCATCATGCCAGCCTCGTTGTTGCCGATACCGCCGCTTCACTGAAGTTTTACAGCGGCGTTCTCGGCATGCAGCAAATCGCCAGGCCCGACCTGGGCTTTCCAGGGGCCTGGCTGCAGTTAGGCGCACAACAAATTCATTTGCTGGAACTGGTAAACCCCGACCCGACAACAGGCCGTCCCGAACACGGCGGGCGTGACCGGCATATTGCCTTAAGTGTTCCTGACTTGGCACCGGTTAAGGAGGTGCTGGATCAAAACGGCATCACCTACACCTTGAGTAAATCCGGACGGCAAGCTCTGTTTTGCCGTGACCCGGACGGCAATGCGCTGGAGATTCTTCAACAAACATAATTGCAAATCCGAAACACAGGGATGTGAAAAAAGATTACAACGTGGTCAGCACACTCTGGTGCGCCATCCGTGATTTCTGAATCGCGGCAATTCCTCCAGAGATGACCCGCTGTATGGATATGCCGAGACTGTCTCCTAATCGTTTACTTCCCGACCACGCCGGAACGCTCCCGGCGAGTTGCCCAAATAACGCTTAAACGCCTTGCTGAATGCAGGTATCGAATCGTACCCGCAACGCTCGGCCACCCGTTCTACGCTCATGCCCGGCTCCATCAGCCAGCCTGCTGCAATCTGCAACCGCCAGGTGCTAAGGTATTCAATCGGCGAACTGCCGATCAACTCGGCAAATTTCTCCGATAACACGGTTTTGGACAATCCCGCTTTGGAACACAATTCGCTAACCGTCCAGGGTTGCCAGGGCTGCTGGTGAATCAAGCCCAACACGGTTGCCAGCCGTTTGTCCTGCATGGCCGCAAACACGCCCTCCGCGACCAAGCCTTCCTCAATACAGTAACGGATAACCAGCACGAAAAGGCTATCGCATAACCGTTCCACCACCGAATCGCTGCCAAAACGCTGACCGGAAGCCTCGCTGATGACAAGCTCGATCAGCTTGGCCAAAATATCGCCGGCTTGATGTTTTTTGATCACAATTTCGGCAGGCAGCGCCTGCCACAACAATGATCGGGGCGTAGCCAGCTCGATTTCTCCACAGACAAATCCCGATTCGCCATCCTCCCAGCCCGTCAAACGATTGTCGGCAGCGTCGCAAGGCAAATGTTCGGCGCTGTATGACAAAAAGTGCTTTGGCGCATGCGGCAGGAACAAAATCAAGTCGCCGCTTTCCAGCGGCAGCGGAGTTTCCCGGCTCGGCGAATGCACCCAGCCTTGGCCTTTGCTGAGCAAATGAAACCAAACCGAGGTATCGGAATTGTGATCCACCAGCCAGCGTCCGCAAACGCCGCCCGAATAAACCAGCTTGGCGCGCAAGTTCAGCGCGTTGACCAGCGCAGTTAAAGCATCCACATCGATCTCCCGGACAATCGGACAACAATCCCGGAGCCTCGGGCATGGGTTAGGCAAGCCGAATTGCTTAACCTATCCCCGTCGAAATTTTTCATTGCGGAGATAACGAAATGAACGTTTGGCCCAAACCCTTGCATAGCAAAACCTATTCAGATTAACCGAAAAAACAGGAGATACAGTATGTCCCAATTTAATATTTATTCCATCCAGAATGCGCCTCTCGCGGCCCAGCCGCTGCTTGAAGGCGCACAACAAAAATTCGGTTTTGTGCCGAATTTGTTGGGCGGCTTCGCCGAAGCGCCGATAGTTTTACAAGCCTATCTCAATCTTGGCGCACTGTTCGACAAAACCTCGCTGACGCCGGCCGAACAACAAGTCGTGCTGATTGCCGCCAGCGTCGAAAACCATTGCATTTACTGCGTAGCCATCCATTCAATGCGTGCCAAACATAAGGTCAAGGTCGATGCCGCTATCGTGAATGCATTGCGTGAACAACAGCCGTTGCCGGACAAAAAGCTCGATGCCCTGGCAACTTTCACCCGCGCAGTGGTCGAACAGCGCGGTAGGGTATCCGGCAAAGCCGTGGATAACTTTATCGGCGCAGGGTACGGTCGATCGCAGGTACTGGACGTAGTGCTGGGCGTAACTATGAAAACGCTCAGCAACTACGCCAATCATATCATTCATGCGCCGTTGGACAGCCAATTCCAGGCCGAGGCGTGGAATGAGCCGACTCAGTGCAACAAACAATGCGCTTAAACGCAACCAATAACCAACCCATAGGAAGCTTAAATGAATCTACTCAAATCGATATTTATCAGCAATTACATGACGCTGGTGATGGCTATTGCCGGTTATGCCGGATGGATGCTGTACCAAGGCGGGAACCCAATCGCCTGGAGCGGCGTCATGCTGACTGCCGGGCCGCTGTTGACGGTGATTACCCGGCTGATGCTGTTCAAAAACGTGGCGCGCACCAGCGCCCATTTTCCGTTTATTAATTTCCTGGGCGCAGAGTCGGCGTCGGCCTTGCCGTTTGGGCCTGGTACGGTCAAGGCGCAAGTACCGTTGCCCCGGCATTGGCGCTGGCCGGATGGTTCGGTTTTTTGCTGTATGCCTACTGGTTTTCAACCTATGGCGGACGCCAACCCAGCGCAAAACTCAAGATTGGCTCCACCTTGCCCGGCTTTACCGTCAGGAAAGCCAGTGGTGCAACCGTAACGTCGGCGCAGTTAACCGACAAACCGGCCATCCTGATTTTCTTTCGCGGCAACTGGTGCCCTTTGTGCATGGCCCAAATCAAGGAACTGGCGAGCCGGTATAAAGACATCAGCGCTCTCGGCGTCCGGGTTGCCTTGATTTCTCCGCAACCGCACAGCAATACCGAGGCTTCGGCGAAAAAGTTCGGCGTGGAATTCGATTTCATAACCGACGAGGACAACGCCGCAGCCCGCACACTGGGCATAGCACAGGCTCACGGCCTGCCGATGGGCATGCAAATGATGGGCTACGACAGCGAAACCGTGCTGCCGACAGTCGTCATTACCGATAAAAACGGCAAGGTCATCTGGACACATGAGACCGACAACTACCGTATTCGCCCTGAACCCGACGTTTACCTGGACGTGTTGCGCCGTCACCGGATAGTGCCTGGTGCAGCTTGAAAGACTGCCCGAGAATAGCGTTTTTGCACGGACGATCCATTAACCTGAAAACCGGAACTGTTCTTTAATTCATCACTGCCACGACATCGAAATATGCATTAGATGTCGTGCAATCCATCGCCGCTAGAACGCTTTCACTCTGGAGTATCTACTTGAAATTTAATCATATCTTTTTTGGCCTGTGCTTTAGCCATACAGGCAATAACGACAATACACCCAGCAGGCTGAAAGCCAGCAAGGTTTGCGTTGACAGCAATTGATCGAGGCGCTCAATGCTACCCAAAGATTGCCCCAGATTGGCAAACACGAAACTGCCGGGCATGATGCCGATAAAAGTGGTCATGACATAAACCCGTATGGATACCGGTGTAAACGCCGGAGCCAGATTCACCAGCCAGAACGGAAACGCGCCATCCAGAACAGCGCCGCCCCCAACGTTGCGGAAATCACGATCAACAAGGTACCCATCCAACGCCCGAACAGCAAGCCCAGCAACAGCGACAACACCGTACCGCCCGGCAGGCTTAACGCGGTGGACAGGGTGTAACCGATACCACAAGCAATCAGCATCAACAAGTAATGCCGGTCGGTAAAATCCGCCAATGCCTGCCGGTGCTCTCGAATGTTGTCCAAGCTTAACAGTTGCGGGCCGCCGAACAGAAAAAAGGCTGCTATCGCTACCGGCAGCAGCCAGACCAGGTATTTTTTGTGCATAGTTACCCTCCGTTTAGCGTTGCTTGTAAATGGTTTTGTCGGCGCTTGACCGGGACATAAGCCAAAAATCGACGCTTAACCGGCCGCTGCCGCTGAACAGCAATGAACTCAGCATCAGCAAATACATCAATGGCAATTTATAATTGCCGTAACCCTGATCGGTAACCGCATAGCCTTTCCACAGTTCGGCGAAGCTGTGCCACTCGGCGGGCCAATGTACGACGGCAATCGCCACCGCAGTCAACAGCATTAACGCCAAGCTGAAAAACCGTGTTGCCAAGCCAAAAATAAGCGCCACCGGTGCGATAATTTCCAGCCCGGTAGCCAATGTCCAACTGACGTCGGCAGACAGCAGGCTCACCGGAAACGGAAAGATCAGGCCGGCAAACCAATTTTCGCCGTTAAGTTTTTCCAGCCCGGCTTCACCGAATTCATAGGCCAGCAGCAACCTTGGAAACAGCGGCGCCATGCCTTGCGCATTGCTGTCAAACCACCGGGACAGCTTGCCGGGACAGGCACAGAGGTTGTTAACCGTCGAAGACATGGCGCAAGCCGCGCAGTTATGGTCGGGTAAAGAATGATCGTTCATAGCGTATGTAATTTTAAAACGGTTAATGGGGCTGGATGCCGATAATCGCGCCCTGCCTATGCAAATCGGCCAGAATGCTTTTGCCGAACCGCCGTAAATTCGACAGTTCCGGAGGCGTTAAATCCTTGCCTAACTCTTGCAGCACTTGTGTTGCCGTGCACTGTCTTTGCAGGCTCTGCACCAGACCGGCGGTCGCCGGGTTGAGCGCGATAAACTGCACATGGTCGGCGGCATCGCGGAAGCCGAGAATGTGCGTGGAGAAAGACGGCGGCTCGCTGGGTTGATGCGCAGGGCTGATGTGCTGCACCGGCCAAACGTAATACAGCAGCCTCATGACCGGTGCAAACGCCAGCGGAGCATCCATCAGTCGCGAGTCAGTCAGCGGTTCAGTCATGACCGGCTCCGCTTCGGCAATCGACAGCACCAGTTCCATCCATTCGAAATGCGCCAGCTCGGCCAGAAACGGCGGCTCGTCCGTGGCTTGCCGTTCGTTTTGCAGATACAGCACGAACTCGTCGGGAATTTGCCGGTAATAAGGCGACAGGCAACGATGTTCGGCGATAAAGTCTTTCAGCAGCCGCTGCCAAGGCTTTCCCTCCAAAATCGCATGCGTGACGGGGAAGCACGTAGTCAGGCTATCGTTGAATTTGTTGTACAGTAGATCGACATATACATCGACGCCTTTCCTGGCAAAACCGGCAGGTAACTGCTGACGCCCCGGATTGCGCAAATGCGCTAAAAACTGCCGTTGTACTTGTTGAAAATCCGTCATGCAGCTTCTCCAGCGGCTTGCACGGACATAGAAGGCATCCTCCCGGCGGCACGAGGCGCGATGCCGGAGCCATAGCCGTAATACTGCTGCAAGTCGGCGATCTGACCGACTTCCACCAACAAGTCCGCTAACGACGGTATGTTGAAATCCCGTTCCAATAAAGTCGGGAACACGCCGAAAGTCTGATAAGCCAATTCCAATAATTGCCATACCGGATCGCAAACCGCTTGCCCGTGGGTGTCGATAATCATCCTCGACTTATCCAGATCATGCCCCGCAACATGCCCATAAACAATCCATTCGCAGCACAAGCCTTGCAAAAAGGCAGCAGCATCGTAGTTGTGATTAAGGCTGTTGACGTAAATGTTGTTCACATCTAAATGAAAAGCACAATCGGCCTCGGCAATCACCGCATTAATGAAAGTCAATTCGTCCATTTCCGCTAACGGCGGCTTGACGTAATAAGAGGCGTTTTCCAGTGCAATCCTGCGCTCAAGAATATCTTGCGCGATATAGATCCTTTCGGCGACATGGCGCACCGCTTCCCCGGTAAACGGGATCGGGTACAGGTCGTAATGATGCCCTTCATCGCTGCAAAAACTTAAATGTTCGGTATACAGCGCGATGCCATGTTCATCGAGAAAATCCTTCAGCCGCAGTAAAAAAGCTATATCCAACGGCGCAGGGCCGCCCAGCGATAGCGAAAGCCCATGCGCCACGAAGCTATGGCGTTCGGTAAAGCTTCGGAAAATCTTGCCCAACCTGCCGCCGATATCGATCCAATTTTCCGGCGACACTTCAAAAAAATTAATCACATCGGGAACGCCCGATACCAGCGACGGTAAAAGCTCTCGGCGTAACCCTAACCCAGCGCCACTGATAGTAAAAGTTTTCACTTGCGCCCCTACTAATTCTAAAACAAGTGTAGAACCCAATGGCCGACTGCCGCTAACGCGGATACCGCCATAACACCCATGATCATTTTTTCATGGATGCATAAGCCTTTTTTAGCACAGCATTGACCGTTCATTTTGCACATTACAGACATTTTTTGTTTCCTTATCCTATGTTTTTAAAGGCAAAAGCCGCCGATAAAATTATCGGTCGGCTTTACTGAGGTTATTACATTTTGCCGCTGCAACCGCCTTCTTTCATCTTGCCGCTGCATCCGCTCTCTTTCATTTTTTCTTCAGGTTTTGCGGCACCGCTGCACCCTGCTTCTTTCATTTTATTTTTGTTGGCGCCGCATTTTCCTTCGCCGCACTTGCCTTCCTTCATCTTGCCGCTGCAACCGCCTTCGTTCATTTTTTCGTCGGCTGCCGCCAGTTGTTGCGAAGTGTTGATGGCGGACATGCCAAATGGGTTTTCGCCGGCTTGAATGGCGGGCGCCATGCTTAACAAAGAAGAGGCAAGCGCGCCGCCTAAAGTCAAAGATAAGGTTTTTTTGTTCATAGTGAATACTCCAAAAGTGATTAAGAATGTTAGGAGAGTTTTAACGACAAACGTCGCAACGCCTTCCTGCTAAATCAGTCGGGGACTATCGGTATTCCTTACAAACTTTTTTGGATAACTTAAATTTATGCCGAACCGCCGTCTAGGCAGTCGATAGATGGGTAATGCTTTGAAATGCAAATGGGCGGGAGTGCGAAACCCGCTCATGCTTCGACAAGCGCAACACGAACGGTTTCCGTACGCTTCAAATGATTTTTTGGATCAGGGGCAATCGGGATCCCAAATCAGCCGGGCAATATCCGACAGATCGACATTTTTATCTACTGCGCAATGCGGGCAATCGGTTCTATTGGGGCGATTGGGACAGTTCTCGCAATGCCGGATCAAGTCGCGTGCGGCTTCAATATCCTGTTCCAGTTTGCCGAGCTGTTCGATGCTTGCGCGAATGTCGGCTTGCAGGCTGGACAATTGGGGCAATACGGTTGCAACCGCCTGCGTACCGGTCAAGCACTCGCCGCGTGCCGTTGCCAATCTGCCGATCAGCTCCAGGCTGATGCCGCTACGGCTGAGCCTAAGGGCCACTTCCATGCGCTTCAAATCCTTACGGGCATATAAGCGGGTTCCGGCTTCGGTGCGCGCAGGGCCGAGCACGCCCAGTTCCTCGTAAAGCCTGATAGTGCGCGGCGTGGTGGACAGCAGTTCGGCGAGTTCGCCGATTTTCAGGAAATCGCGTTGGTGGCGTGGAGGTAGGCGCATGCACTATTTTACGTTAAAGTTATATTTTGTTGACAGAAAGATGACACCCAGCATATAACAAGCATTCCCTAACTTACAAAAATAATAGAACAGGAGAGAGCATGTTTATTCCAACCGAACCCATCGGCAGCATTCCGCGACCGCCTGAATTGCTGGCTTGTATCCGCGAGTTCCATAGCGGGCAGGTTTCAGCACAAACCCTGCAAGCCGGATACGATGCGGCCTTGCGAGATACCGTGCGACGTTTTGAAGCGACCGGCTCGCCGGTGATCAGCGACGGTGAGCAAAGCAAACCGAGTTTTGCCACCTATCCTTTGGCCGACTTGCCGAACATTGCGCCGGACGGCTTGAAGATTCCCTTTTCCGACGGACACAGCCGGCAGCTGCCGCGCCTGACCGCAGGCCCATTCCGTTACGGCGTCCATGCCGACAGTTATTTGCTCGCCGCTCAGCGTTACGCCCATGTGCCGGTAAAACAGGCGGTGATTTCCGCGTCCGCCTTGAGTCTGTTGTATCCCGCCGATGGCCTTGAGGATTACGATGAACAGACGTTTCTCGACGATCTGGTCGAGCAAGCGGCGACCGATATTCGCGGCTGTCTTGAAGCGGGCGCTCACCGCGTGCAAATCGATTTTACCGAAGGCCGCTTGGCGGTGAAGCTGGATCCCGGTAAAAATTTGCTGCGCCGCTTTATTGCGCTCAATAACCGTGTGCTTGAACAATTCGACCCGGCGCTACGACCCCGCATAGGCGTCCACACCTGTCCCGGCGGCGATTGCGATTCCACCCACAGCGCCGATGTCGATTACGCCGAGCTGTTACCGGAGCTGTTTAATCTGCAAGCCGGTAATTTTTATGTGCAGCTTGCCAGCGAGAAAAATCCCGAGCGGGCGCTGGCTGTGATCAAGCAGCATCTGCGCCCCGGACAGCGGGTTTTCGTCGGCGTGATCGACGTATTAAACCCTGATGTGGAGGAGCCCGAAACCGTATGTGACCGGGTATTGCAAGCTGCGGAATTCATTCCTTTGGAACAACTGGGCACGACCGACGACTGCGGTTTTTCCCCTTTTGAAGACGACACCTCCACCGGGCGGGACACGGCTTTTGCTAAAATCCGGGCGCGGGTATTGGGGACGCAAATGGCTGCCAAACTGCTGGAGCGCTAAAATAGGAAAATATACTGCGCCGTAAAACGCAGTTGGAAAGGTGTTAAAACCGTTCGTGCTGAGCCCTTCGACAGGGCTCAGCACGAACAAAATTTTGGAATGCTCAACTGCGATTTTTAGTTAATCGAATCAAACCTGAAATTCTCATGGCGGATTACAAAATGATATTGTTCATGACGCTCTTTAATTTACGACTTGTTGTTTAACCGGTTTTGCAAATCGTCGGTATAACGGCGCGCAGCCTTGCGGATAAACCGGCTCTGGGTTTGAAAATTGCGGCAACGGGTACACATCATCACATGCAGCCACACTGAAAAACGTTCGCGTAAACTCAATTTTTTATCCAATCCCTGGGAAACCAGGGCGGAAATGTCTCGACAGCTACGCATGGCGTTGCTCCTGTTTTGTATTGTTGAACCAGCGGATTTCCAGGCATTCGCGCAGCCTGAGCCGCGCCCGGTGCATGGTGACCCAGTAATTGGCTTCGCTGAGCCCGGCTTCCCGGCACACTTCGTCGGCTTCCAATCCGACCAGTTCGCGCAGCATGAACACGTTAGCCATTTTCGGCGGCAGGTTGTTTTGACAGGACTCGTAGATCGTCCAGAATTCCTGCTGCTTGAGTGCCGCTTCGGGATCGGCCCAGGCTTTGGGGCCGCCGTTCCAGTGGCCGCTGCTCATAAAATAATCGTCTTCTTCCGCTTCGCCATCGTCTCCGTCAGTCCGGTCAAATGCCGGGGCGACGGCTTCACGGGCGCTGCGCCGCCAGTGATCGGCGATTTTATGTTTAAGAATGCCGATCAGCCAAGTGCGCAAGCTGGCCTTGCCTTCGAAACCCGTTGCCGATTGCAAGGCAGCCAGCAGCGCCTCCTGAACGGCGTCATCGGCCAACTCGCTGTCGCGCAATTGCAGCAGTGCATAGCGGAACAGTACCGGCCGTTGTGCGGACAGCGTTTGTTCGGTCAATAATGTGTCTGTCATCGCTACTGCGCTACTTAACAATGGTGGCGATCCGGATTGGGGATGCCGCCGCGGGAGCTGGCCGGTAATTCGCCGGGCTGCTGAATAAAGTCGCCGCACCGTTATTGGTGCGAGCCAGAAAACAGACGGTAATGAATAAAGCGCTTGCGAGCATGGGATTCTCCTTTATCGAATAGCGTATAGTCGTTAAGAGAACAAAAAGCCTTACAAAAATATCCAGCAGGCCTAACAAAAATCAAATGTTGATTATGTTTTTTTTCCGCGCACCACATCGTAAATCTTAAAGGAAAGTATCGACGCGGCCAGCAGCAGTGTTATTGCGTTCGCAATGATAATGGCCTTGTCGCCGAGATGAATGCCGTAAATAAGCCAACACAACACACCCAAGGTAAAGGTGCTGTACATGCCTAAGGAAAGGGATTCGGTATCCCTGGTTTTTATCGTCAAGATGGCTTGGGGTACAAATGAGGCGGTCGTGAGTGTCGCGGCTAAAAAGCCGATAATGTCAGGCGTAATTGTCATAGCTATTTCGGCTTTACGCCATTATTTTCCTGCGGCGGCTTTCTTTAATTTTTTAAGCACGCTCTGCCCGATAGCGTTCGCAAATTCCTCAATATTTTCATAACCCTGCTCTTGGGCAAAATCCACCGCCGCCATGACCAGCTTTTTGGTTTCCGCTATTTCCTGGTGCGATCGGCCGCAACCTTCGCAATGCGTTCCTTCGTAGGTGCATTTATCAATACATGGACTAAATTTCATGGCATTTCCTCTAAGTGTTTATGGGCGTGTTCGTTAGGCGCTTTGCATAACAACCGGGCAGATTGCGGGCAAAAACTGAAATAGGGTGTCCTTCTGGGCTGCTGTAGGAATTTTACCATACTGAAAATAAGCCCCGTTACAATCCTTATCAATAACCAAGCCATCAAATAGAAATTTTATCTCAGTGCGATCCGCTGACGCTCAGCATGGTGTTTCCAAAATCAATGACTCCGTCAATAATTTGAAAAACACCTTTGCCCCGTTCTTCGTTATTTTTCCAAATAGCATTTCCGATCTGGATTTCGGAGCCGCAATGCACGGAGTCTTCGACAATAACCTGGACATTCTCGGCAAGTGTCATTTCCGATAGAACATGGGTTCGATCGGCATGAAGACGGGCGCCATCAGTTTCAAGTTTTTCCCTGGTGTTGAGAGCTTTGCTTAACAATCCGTTTTTATCTTTTTCCGGATGCGCCAAAACGAAGGCGATAATTTTCTTGAGGTCTTCCTGTTCTTTTTCGATAACGTCGATTTCAAGCTTAAGCTTATCCAGCTGCGCTTGAAGGTAGGGGTTGAATCCTGCCCTGACCTTGGTTATAAAACCCGCGTTCGAACCGATTGAAGCCGCCTTTACCAGAACTGACGCACTGGTAATACCGCCGATGATGCGGCCTTTTTTTCCGCCGGATTTTCCGACCAATATTCGATTAAGCGCGGTCAAATGGTTATGCATGGAGAATTCTTCAATAATGATGTCGATGTCCGCTTCCATGAGGACATTTTCGGCAAAATGCGCATTGATTGAACCTTTGCTGATAATTCTCGCACTAAAGATGGGAGCATCATTGGGATCGCCGCTATGTTCGCTATGACCGATCACGCCGCCTTTGATAACGATATTGCCACCCGCTTCAATTTCTGCGGCTTCGACAGTCCCCCCCACAAACACGTCTCCCGACGCATGAATCTTCATCCCGTCCTTGACATCGCCTTTGATATTAATGGTACCGTCAAAACTCATGTTGCCGGTTGATATATCCACCCGCGGCAGATCAATGGTAGGTTCCACCATGACGCCATTAGGGACCAGTTTGGGTTGTCCAGCAATCGCAGCCAGCAGTAGGCTGTTATGGTCCGGGTCAAGCTCAGCATCCAGGTCAAACTCTACGCCCTGTAGCCCCGAGGCAAACGGTATGTCTTGTCCTGGCTGAGGCAACAGTATTTGGCCGGTAATGTCTCGCCCTTTTTTGCCTTCGGTAGGCGGGGTGCGGCACATCAGGGGATCGCCAGGCCTTACGACAATAAGCTGACCAAGATCGCGGAAGTTAGCGATACCGTGCTCATCGACTTGAGGTTTCCGTTCTCTTATTTGCGGGATCAGACTTTGAAATCGTGCGTCGATACCCCGCACAGGCTGTAGCCCTTTGGCAATAACGCGCTCTGCAGCGTAACCTTCCTTTATGGCGGCCTCTATTTCATTTTTCATGATGCCGCTGACGACTCCTTTTTCCTGCAAGGCCAGCTGGATTTGGAAGTGCGTGACCGGAGCGCCGCCGAAAGGGGGGGTTAAAGTAAGGCGGGCGGCCATCTTATCGTCGTCAATTTTGAGTGTACAGACGCCATCCCGGCGCTCACCAATTTCCAGTACAAAACCCTCATTAGAGTTATCGTATTGCTTTACCAGATCTGACAGTGCGTTTTCATACAGAAACAGGTTGGACAGGCCTTGCTTAACCAGTGCATCTTTGATTATTGCCGCATCCAACGGAGGCTTGCTCTCGCAGGCTTCAAATGTGGCAAGCAGCTTGCCATCATCGCCCAGCTTAAATGTCAGTACATCGGCGAGTGTGGGTGACGCATCGTTCACTGCTTGCTCCTTGGAGAAATATTGCTATGTATCGGCGATGGGAATATGAAAAAACTAGCCATGTTTTGTCTATCTGAGCGCTATCACCGGCAGGCGAAAACGGCGTAGTATTTAAATTAACAAGGCGACTTTATTCATTAAAGCGTAGCACATTATAAAAAAACCGCGCGACTGACTGCCCGCATCGGGCGGTTTGGTTTAGTCATTTATGGGCTGTGTTGTCTGCATGGGTAGCAGGAAATAGAACACGAAAATAGGCGATACATGAAGCGATTGCAGGGGAGCAGAAGTCTTGGCCAGATGCGGACTGGTCGCATATAACGTAAGCGAGTATGCTGATATAAAAAAAGCCCCAAAGCACAGAGGAATGCTGGGGCTAAAATCGCCGGCTTGGTTGGCATTACACTCCCTCCTTGGTAACATCCTGTCGAAATTGCTTAATACCCTTCTCCTATTTCGGCGACGAAGCTATTGTCTCAGAAAACAACCCTAAAAAAAGCCGGTTAAAGCTTAACTTAGCGTACGCCCAAAATTACACCGTTGTAGCAGCCTTAGACTTAACATATCAACCGTCTACATTTTTAAGTCAGTTTATTTCTATGGTCTACAATGAACAACAAACACTGCAAAATCTTGCTTGTCATAGTAGAATGCCGCCAATCACTCATATCAGTAATGCAAACATGGATCAACGTACTGCGGAAGTAGAGCGAAATACGCTTGAAACTCAAATCAAAATCAAAATTAACCTGGATGGATCGGGTAAATCCTCGTTTTCAACCGGCGTACCTTTTCTCGAACACATGCTCGACCAAATTGCCAGACACGGCTTGATTGACATGGACATTGTAGCCAAGGGCGATTTGGATATTGACGACCACCACACCGTTGAAGACATCGGCATTACCCTAGGCCAGGCGTTCGCCAAAGCCACGGCTGATAAAAAAGGCATTTACCGTTACGGACATGCCTACGTGCCTTTGGACGAAGCCTTGTCGCGCGTCGTGATCGATTTTTCCGGCCGCCCCGGCTTGTTTTACGACGTTAAATACCCGAAAGCCATGATCGGCAGTTTTGACGTCGATTTGTTCCGCGAATTTTTCCAGGGTTTTGTCAACCATGCCGGTGTGACCTTGCATATCGACAGCCTGAAAGGCAGTAATGCCCATCACGTTGCCGAAACCATTTTCAAAGCCATGGGCCGGGCCATCCGTATGGCGATTGCCGCCGACCCGCGTATGGCGGGCATCATGCCGTCAACCAAGGGCAGCCTTTAACTTTTCACCTTAATCCTGTATTTCTTATGTCTTCTGTTGCTGTAATCGATTACGGAATGGGTAATCTGCATTCAATCGTCAAGGCGCTGCAACATGCAGCGCCTGAAGTCGATGTGGTTTGTGTTTCCGACGCTGATGCAATCCTTCGCGCTGACCGGGTGGTTTTTCCCGGCGTCGGCGCAATACGGGATTGCATGCAGGCACTCAATCAATCGGGCTTATCTGCGGTTATTCAACAGGTTGCCAAAGCCAAACCTCTGTTGGGAATTTGTCTCGGCATGCAGGCTTTGTTGACCGACAGCGAGGAAAACAACGGTACGAAATGTCTGGATGTTATTGCCGGGCATGTCGTGCACTTTCCCGAAGCGTTAAAAGACGGCTACGGGAATTTACTTAAAATTCCGCACATGGGCTGGAATCAGGTTCATCAGATGCATCAACATCCGCTATGGGAGAATATTCCCCAAGATAGCCGTTTTTACTTTGTGCACAGTTATTATGCTCAGCCGGACGATGCGGCAGTCATCGCTGCAACTACGCAATACCCGGAAGCATTTACCTGCGCTTTAGCGCAAGATAATGTGTTTGCCGTACAATTTCACCCCGAAAAAAGCCAGGCTGTTGGTTTGCAACTACTGAAAAACTTTTTGCACTGGGATGGACAAGCCTAAGTTACTTTTGACTGATTACACGCCATTGAGGACTCACTGTTTATGTTGTTAATACCTGCAATCGATTTAAAAGAGGGAAAATGTGTTCGTTTGCGTCAGGGACGCATGGATGACAATACGATTTTTTCCGATGACCCGGTTGCTGTAGCAGGCAAGTGGGTTGCCGCGGGCGCAAAAAGAATTCACTTGGTCGACCTGGATGGCGCGTTTGCCGGAAAACCGAGAAATGCCGAAGTCATTCATGCAATAGTCGAAGCCTACCCCAATGTACCGATACAAATAGGCGGCGGCATTCGTGACGAGGAAACCATCCAGGCTTACCTGAATGCCGGTGTGGAGTACGTTATTATCGGCACCAAGGCGGTTAACGAACCGCATTTTGTCAGGGATATGGCGTTGGAATATCCGCGTCACATCATCGTCGGGCTGGATGCAAAAGACGGCAAGGTAGCTATTGACGGTTGGTCAAAGCTGTCCAAACATGATGTGATCGATCTGGCTCAACATTTTGAGGAAGACGGCGTCGAAGCCATTATCTATACCGATATTTCCAGGGACGGCATGATGTCCGGCGTCAATGTCGAGGCGACAGCAAAACTGGCGCGCGCGATCCGAATTCCGGTTATCGCTTCCGGCGGCATTACCAATATGGATGACATCAAGGCCTTGGGCGCTGTCGCTCATGAAGGCATTATGGGCGCGATCACCGGCCGGGCGATTTATGAAGGCACGCTGGATTTTGAAGAAGCCGAAAAACTAGCGGAATCATTCGAGTAACCATGAGTTTAGCCAAACGTATTATTCCCTGCCTGGATGTCGATAATGGCCGCGTCGTTAAGGGCGTAAAATTTGTCGATATTCGCGACGCCGGCGACCCGGTAGAAATCGCCAGACGCTATGACCGTGAAGGCGCCGACGAAATCACTTTTCTGGACATTACCGCCACGCATGATAACCGGGACACCATTGTTCATGTCGTTGAGCAGGTGGCCAGCGAGGTTTTTATTCCGCTGACGGTCGGCGGCGGCATCAGAACCCTGGAAGACATTCGCCGCATGCTGAATGCGGGCGCCGATAAAGTCGGCATTAACAGCGCGGCGGTTGCAAAACCGGAGTTTGTCCGCGAGGCGGCGGAGCGTTTCGGCTCGCAATGCATAGTCGTCGCCATAGACGCTAAAAAAGTCAGCCTGGCTGACGAACCCAGCCGATGGGAGATTTTCACCCACGGCGGCCGCAAACCGACAGGCATCGACGCGATTGAATGGGCAAAAAGAATGGTCAATTACGGCGCCGGGGAAATCCTGCTGACCAGTATGGACAGAGACGGAACCCGTGAAGGTTTTGATTTGCCGTTAACCCGCGCCATCAGCGAGGCGGTAACGGTGCCTGTGATCGCATCCGGCGGCGTCGGTAACCTCGACCATCTGGCTGACGGCATTATTGACGGCAAGGCCGATGCGGTATTGGCCGCCAGTATTTTCCATTTCGCCGAATATACGATTGAACAAGCCAAACAACATATGGCCTCGCGCGGCATAGAGGTACGCCTGTGAGCGCATCCTGGCTGGACGAAATCCACTGGACTGAAGACGGACTGGTGCCGGTTATCGCGCAGCAGGCGGAAACCGGAAAAGTGTTGATGTTCGCCTGGATGAACCGCGAATCGTTAGCCTTAACGGCCGCCGAAGGCTATGCGGTTTACTGGTCAAGGTCGCGCGGAAGATTATGGCGCAAAGGCGAGGAATCCGGAAACCGGCAAAAAGTGCTCGGTTTATTTCTGGATTGCGATGAGGACGTTATTCTGCTAAAAATTGAACAGGAAGGTGACATTGCCTGCCATACCGGCCGTGAAAGCTGTTTTTACCGCAGCCTGATTGACGGACAATGGCAAACTGTCGAACCGGTTTTGAAAGATCCTGAAACTATTTATAAAAAATCATGAGCGACGTATTACAACAGCTGGCAGAAATCCTGGAACAGCGTAAACTGGAGTCTGCCGATAAGTCCTATGTCGCCAGTCTGTATGCTAAAGGACTGGACAGCATACTGAAAAAAATCGGCGAAGAGGCGACAGAAACCGTCATTGCCGCCAAAGACGGCGATAAGAAACAGATTATTTATGAAACTGCCGATTTGTGGTTTCATTGCATGGTGTTGCTGGCCGATCAGGGACTGGGGCCGGATGATGTATTGCAGGAACTGCAACGTCGTTTCGGCTTGTCAGGCCTGGAAGAAAAGGCGCAACGTAACAAGTAGACAGGCCTTGTGCTGCAAGGTCTTCATTGGAGTTTAAAATGGGTCTTAGCGTTACTCACTTATTAGTTGTATTGGCCATCGTTATTGTGGTGTTCGGCACCAAGCGTCTGCGCAATATAGGAGCCGATCTGGGCGGAGCCATCAAAGGTTTTCGCACGGCGATGAAAGAAGGCGAGGAGGGAAACAAGCCCGCTGCCGACAAGAGCGAGGCCATTGAAGGCGAAGTCACCTCCAAAACCGATAAAGAATAACTCCTATGTTTGATGTAGGATTCTCGGAACTTTGCCTGATCGGTCTGGTCAGCTTGTTGGTGATAGGCCCTGAAAGATTGCCCAAAGTGGCCAGGGTTGTGGGATTCTGGATCGGTAAAACGCGCAATATGGTGGCTGCCGTCAAGGAAGAAATCAAGCTGGAACTGCAAGCCGAAGAATTGCGCCAGATATTTAAAGAACAGTCCGACCTGCACGACGACGTTCAACAAATGCTCGATGAAACGTCCAACTCGCTCAAATCCACGCTAGCACCGCCGCCCAAAGACGACGCAGAACCGCATGAGCCAAAATAATTTTGACCACGGCGGAGAGCAACCCTTCATCAGCCACCTGATTGAATTGCGCAACCGGCTGTTGCGGATTGTTTTATGTGTATTAGTGGTGTTTTTGGGGCTGGCTTCATACGCCAATGAAATCTACAGCCTGTTGGCCGGGCCTTTGATGAAACATATGCCGAAAAATAGCATGATGATCGCTATTGATGTGGCTTCCCCGTTTTTCACGCCGTTTAAACTGGCGCTGATCGTCTCGATTTTTATTTCCGTCCCCTTTATTCTTTACCAGTTCTGGGCGTTTGTCGCACCAGGCCTATACAAGCGGGAGCGGCGCATGATCTTGCCGTTGCTGATTGCCAGCACCCTGCTGTTTTATTTGGGCGTCGCCTTTGCCTACTTCGTGGTTTTCCCGCTGGTATTCGGTTTTTTGACCGCCGCCGCACCCGAGGGCGTCGCGGTAATGACCGATATTGCCAAGTATCTCGATTTTGTCTTGGCCCTGTTTTTCGCATTCGGCGTTTGCTTTGAAGTGCCGATATTCACCATCGTATTGGTCTGGACCGGCCTGATAACTCCCGAAGGCCTCGCCGACAAACGCCCTTATGTGATCGTCGGCGCGTTTATTGTTGGAGCCGTCCTGACGCCTCCCGACGCGATCTCGCAAACCTTATTAGCGGTACCGATGTGGATGCTGTTCGAGCTGGGTCTGTTATGTTCCCGTCTTTTTGTGCCCAAGCCTGACATCGATTACCAGGCGCCCGACGACGCAGAAATGGAAGCACGGCTGGACAAGATTGAGCGGCAAGATGATAAATACCGCGATAAACCATAACCGCAAAGCGCCTGATTTGGGTACCCTCGGCTTTTTTCCATGCTGCCTTTCCATTTACGCTTAAACACAACTACCAAACTTTAACCCATAAGACAGCCTAATGCCCAGAGCCGAATCTTTTTGGAACGAATTGCATGCTTTTGCCCAACAGCACAACCAATTCGGCCTGCTTCTTATTATTGCGCTAATTATTGCCGCTATCCTATGGCGCTGGCGTCCGCAAGATCGTAAGCCTGTTACCGCTACTTTACTGTTTTTCATGACCGCACTTTGCGGCCTTATGCTCAGCGGCGTGCTAACTGCATTGGAAATTAAATCTTTCGCAAGAGGACTGCATGAAATCAGTTTTTTTGCCGGTGGCATGGCGGCTATCCGGCTGTTCGGCTTATTTCTGTTCCGCTTAATTTTGCCGCTATGCCGCATCAGTCTACTGCGTATCCTTGAAGACTTGGCCGAGCTTGCCGGATACTGCGCATGGTTGATGATGTATCTGCACAAAGCAGGACTCGATTTATCCAGCATTCTCACAACCTCGGCGGTAATGACGGCGGTGCTGGCTTTTGCCATGCAAGACACTTTAGGTAATATTCTGGGCGGATTAACCCTCCAGTTGGATAGTTCAACCAAAATTGGCGACTGGATTAAGGTGGACGATGTCAATGGACGCGTCACCGACATCCGTTGGCGATACACGGCGATAGAAACCCGTAACTGGGAGACAGTTATCATACCGAACAGCTTGTTAATGAAGGGCAAGTTTTCCGTTCTCGGGCGACGTAGCGACCAGCCTCAACAATGGCGGCGCTGGATTTATTTTGATGTTGGCTACGAGCATTTTCCAGGACTGGTCATCGACATTGCACAAAACGCAGTTCGTGATGGACATATCCCTAATGTTGCCGATACCCCGGCGGCTAATTGCTTGCTTATGGATTTTAATCCCAGCGCATCGCGTTATGCTGTGCGCTATTGGTTATGCGACATCGAAGCAGATGATGTCACCGATTCACATGTACGTGGCCGGGTATATGCGGCTCTGCTGCGGGCAGGAATACAATTGCCTTATCCGCAATATCATATCCACATGACCAATAAAGATGATCAATATGAGCAGAACCAGCGATTACGCAGAATCAAAGAACGGATGGATGCTTTACAACAAGTCGAATTATTCAACACTTTGCATGACAATGAGCTGGCCGAAATTGCCGAACGGCTGGTCTACACGCCATTCGCTCAAGGTGACATCCTTATGCGTCAGGGCGAAATCGCGAACTGGCTTTTTATCATTATAAACGGGGTCGCCGACGTATTCCTGGAATTGCCGGATGGCGGACGTCGGCGGATCGATACCATCCATGGCGGATGTTTTTTGGGTGAGATGGGCTTGATGACCGGCGATCCTCGCAGCGCCACCGTCATTGCCATATCCGGAGTTTTAGCTTACCGGCTAGACAAAGATTCGTTTCAAAAAGTCCTGGAGAAACGTCCAGAGCTTGCCGTGGAAATCAGCAAACTGTTGGCAAGCCGCCGTTTCGCTATCAATAATTTGCAACAGCAGCTGGATAGCGAATCCGTTACACAATTAATGGCACAGCAGCAACACAGCTTCCTGGAACAGATTCGCAGTTTTTTTGGACTTGAGATCCTTGGCAAATCGTCCAGCTGACAATCAATGATTATGCCGATTGATTTTGTTTTTCAATGGGACGTGAATTGCATGCTAGCCGCACACCGAAATTCAATATCTTTATCCCTACCGAATGCCCGCATGACAAACTTGAATTGTCACAATAACGTAACATGAAGCATCTAAACTAGCGAAGATACTCATGCTATTTTTTTAGAACTTTTAACTTTCAAACAAGGAGCATACATGAAAATACAGGGCGAACAATTAGACGGCGATGTATACAAGATCAGTTTGGAAGGCCGAATGGACATTATTGGAACCCAGGAAATTGACCTTAAATTCACCGGTATGACAGCTGCGCCGCGTAAATCCATTATCGTCGATATTTCCGGAGTAGATTTTCTTGCTTCTATCGGTATTCGTACGCTTCTTGTTAATACCAAGGCGATTAATAATCGCGGCGGTAAATTGGTTATCCTTAATCCTGATGCCAACATTGAAAAGATTTTGTTAATGGCCGGCATCAATGTCCTGATTCCTATTTTTCACAATTTAGAGTCGGCACTGGCGGCAGTAAATCTGGAAGAATCCGTATAGTAAGCATTTATGATTCACGCTAATCCGAGAGCTTTTCGCATTGACTAAAACCTGTCTCTCACCGAGTATGATTTTTTTGCCGGAGGGCCGTATCTTTATACAGCTCCAAAGTTTTCCAATAACCGACACATACCCACTTAATGCAGATTATCGATAGTTTTGAGCTGCAAATCACCAATGAGCTCATCGAACTTAGGCGCATGAGCGAATGGCTCCACAATGCCTGCGGAAGCATGGACTTGCCGGAACCTGTCTCGATGAATTTAGATTTATGCGCGAATGAGGCCGTTGCCAACATTATCAATTATGCCTACCAAGACCATGACCGCCATGAAATCCTTATGCGCCTTGAACTTCTGGAAGATCAGACGCTATGTTTAACGATTAAAGATGACGGCATGCCTTTCAACCCTTTCGAAAACCTTCCTCCAGTACCTTTCGATAAAATTGAAAATGCCAAAATCGGCGGCCTGGGAATTCATCTGATTCGCAGTTTAATGGACGAATGTAATTATCGCCGTTCCGAAAACAAAAATGTCGTCACCTTGAGCGCCAACTTAAACCAGGCATCAACTCATTTCCTCTCTCCGCAATGCAGTGCATGACATTTATAGAAAGGAACCGTGACAATCTCCCGCAAACAGGATCGTAGAAAAATTGATCCACACAATTCTATCCCGCCTTATTCCGAGGAGTCGGGAACCAGAATAGAGCGCCGAATGAAACCGGACAGAAGACAAGTAGACCCCCTTGAATTCATGGGATTGTTCTCCGGAGTTCCAAGCCATCTGGCTTATGGGCTAATGGAGCGTTGTACGGTTGCGGAGTTTAATGACGGGGACTTGGTACTTTCGCCGGGACAAGAAAATGATTCAATCCGCGTTCTGCTGTCCGGGCGCTTGAAAGTTCTCTTAGGAAACAAGACTTCAAATGAATTCGTCATTATCAATCGGGGCGAGTGCATCGGCGAAATGTCGATAATTGATGGCAAGCCTGTTTCCGCTTATGTCGTTGCCGAAACGGCCTGCCGCATGCTTGTGATTCACCAGAATGAATTTTGGGTATCGCTGAGCCAGATACCCGGTTTGGCCAGAAACTTACTGGCCACACTGTCCGACCGAATGAGGATGAGCAATCAATCGGTTCTTCAACGATTGCAGGCAAAAATGGAACTTGAGCATATCCAGAAAGAGCTGGCTATCGCCGGCAACATTCAAACGAGTTTGCTGCCCTCCCAACACCCTCTGTTTCCTGGTCGCAACGAGGTGGACATATTTTCCCTGATGCACCCGGCAAAAAACATTGGCGGCGACTTTTACGATGCATTTTTCGTTGCACCGAACAAACTGTTCGTCGCCGTCGGCGATGTGTCAGGGAAAGGCATTGCAGCCGCTCTTTTTATGGTGCAAAGCATCATGCACTTGAAAACACAAGCCTTGTTAGGATTTCCTCCCAACGAAATATTGGAGCGGGTCAATAATAGCCTGTGCATAAATAATACCGCCGCCATGTTCGTTACGCTATTTTGCGGAATTCTCGATACGGCAACAGGAGAGCTTGTATACTCCAATGGCGGACACAACCCGCCGCTTACCGATGCGATTACCGGCAAATTTGAGTTTATGCCGATCCCGCAGGGCATAGTCGTTGGCTTTATGGAGGACATAAAATATAAATCCGCCAGTATGCAACTAAAGCCGGGAGATACTGTTTTTGTTTATACCGATGGCGTCACGGAAGCCGAGAATCGGCAAAAGGACTTATTTTCCGATGAAAAGTTAATAGAACTGCTGGCCGTTTCAGGCGGGATCGGTGCTCGGGAAATCGTAGAACGCGTAAGGGACGAAATCAACATCTTCAGCGATGGTGCCGATCAGTCGGATGACATCACCATGTTGACTGTGAGATACCTTGGCGCCAAAAGCGCTTGAGCATTTATCTCTTAATTTTTGATCATCCAAGGTCAAACTGGCAAAGCCTTAACGGCTCTGTATATCAAGTGAGCGGACTATTCCTCAAGTGATTTAGCCCGTAATCATCGCCAAAGCTGCAATAGAATAAGTTCTGAAAATTTTAATTTGACGGTAATTGCCTATTCGTCGTCACGGAACGCGAACTGATTCGACATTTCTTAAAAATGCCCCAATTTCTCTGAAAGCGCATCGCAATCGACACCAATAAAGCTAACACGCTGTTGTATAAGAAAATTAAATAAGTGGCAGTTTTTATGCTTTAAAAATAATGCGTCTGAACAACTTCTTTAAGGGTTCAGACCTAATCAGGCAAAATATAGAACTAACGCCTATTTCACGGTTACAAAAATGAGAGTTACCGGGATGATAGACACTTAACATTTTTGCCTTTAAAAATTAGGATGTCAGTCGACAACAGAGTTAAGGATGTTGCCGACAGCATCATTTAATAGTTTAGACATGAGGAAATCGTCATGAAAAGCATAGCCTGGATATTCAATATCATCGTTCAATTCACGCTACTGATGGCGCTGCTTTTTAACCGTAAAATGTATATACACTGTATCGACCTTGACAGCTAATTGCCAAGATATGAAGTGGTTTTGCAGGCTTTCTATTTTCTAATAAACACACGACAGTCCCTGATTTTATTCAGGGACTGTTATGAAGATAAAAGGTTTTTTTCTCGGTCTATTATCTCGGCTCGGTAACGGTAAATGCGGACGCTTTTGGACCAGTAGTCGGACGGCAATCCGGCTTTTTGTTTTAAATGCCGCAAAAATTGCTCCGACTCCGGCAATAACTCCCATACCGACGGCAAAAAAGTGCCGCGCCGACGCCCCTCTTCTAAAATCAAGCCGTCAATGCCGGGCTGCAATTGGGATATTAAATCCTGCTCGGAACTGAACGATACCGGCTCAGCGGGCGTGAGTATCGACAGATGTATGTCCAAATTATCCAGCTCATCAGCTTCCAGCGGCGGAAAGCGCGGATCTTTAAAGGCGGCCGAATACGCATTTTCGGCAATATCTTCGGCCAGCGGCCTGACCGCTTCCAGCATGCCGATGCAGCCGCGCAACTGATGGTTTATCTCCAAGGTCACAAAAGTGGCGCGCCGCTCGGTCAATTCTTCAGGGTAATCGTCCAAATTTATTTTTATCGGTCGGCCTGTTTGCAAACCATGCTGTATTGAATACTTCGCCAATTCCAGCAGACGTTGCTGATTTTCCTTATTCAATGACATAAGAACCGTAGCCGACCACGCTGGCTTTATCTCCTGCGGTGTCGCCGGAATTACGCAAGTCGATGGTTTTGACTGACAACGATTTTTTCCGCGCCAGTTTCAGCAATCCGCTGACCGGCACTTTGCCGCAGGCGGATTCGTGGGCGAGCCGCTCATATTGCAACTGTTCTATCGCATCGCTGGTTGATTTATCCATCTGTTGGGCAGTTTCATAATCATGGTAATGGCTCAGGTCGGAACTGATCACAATCAGCGTCTCATCGCCGCCCCACAAAGCTTCAAGCACTTGACTGACTTGTTCCGGCGAGGCTTCCCCGGCAACGATAGGGACGATTTCAAAGTTATCCAGCACTTCCTGTAAAAACGGCAGATGCACTTCCAGGCTGTGCTCATAGGTGTGCGCCTGCTCGATATATTCGACAAAAGGCAGCTTGACTATAGTCTGTACGGCAGCCTGATCGACAAGGATGTTACCTAGAGGCGTGGTAAACGTCTCCGCCCTGCTCACTGCCAACCCCCTGAAAGCGACACGATGAGAAGGCCCGATAAGCACCACGCGGGTTATCCGGTCATGGGCTTTTGTAAGTCTGGCATAGGCAGTTGCGGCGATCGGGCCGGAATAAATATAGCCCGCATGAGGCACGATAATGGCTTTGGGAACTTTTTCATCGGTTGCGGCATCGCTTAAAAACTGATCCACCATCAAGTGAAGTTGCTCTGCATTTGCAGGATAAAAAGAGCCTGCGACGGCGGGTTGTCTGTTCATGAGTGTGTCCTGTTATTTAATCCGTACAACTGCATGGAGCAGATTACTGAGAAAATCGTTGGGCGGTCCCGGTGTCTCAGCTCGCAAGATAGTAACGTTTAATTATTATCCAGTGATTAACAAACTATTCAACAGTGAATCAGGCGCTATAACCCAAACCGTCCCCCCCTTTTTTAATGACTCAAAATAATAGAGTCAAAGCCGACTGGCAGCTATACGTATCATTACGTAATCCTACGAAAATCATTTATTTTATTCCGCCGATCAGTCATGCTCAGCAACGGAAATTAAATAGCTCACTTTGTTCCCAGCAGAAACAGGAGAAGCATAATGACTGAATTTATTACCAAAGACACCGTAAAAACCCGCTACTGGCATGTCCTGGACGATGGTCGCATACAATGCGATCTTTGTCCCCGATTTTGCAAGATGCACAAAGGCCAGCGAGGCCTGTGCTTCGTCAGGCAGAATCTGGACGACCAGATTGTGATGACCAGTTACGGCCGCTCCAGCGGCTTTGCCATTGATCCTATCGAAAAGAAGCCGTTGAATCATTTTCTGCCCGGTACCTCGGTATTTTCTTTTGGTACCGCCGGTTGCAATCTGGCCTGCAACTTTTGCCAGAACTGGGACATCAGTAAATCGCGGGAAATGGATACCTTGATGAGCAAGGCATCGCCCGATGAGATTGCACAGGCAGCACGAGATAATGGCTGTCACAGTGTCGCTTATACCTATAACGACCCGGTGGTTTTCCATGAATATGCGATTGATACCGCCAAGGCTTGCCGGAGCCTAGGCATAAAATCGGTGTCGGTATCCGCAGGCTATGTTTGCGCGGAGCCCAGAGCCGAATTTTACCAATGGATGGACGCCGCAAATATCGATTTAAAAGGCTTTACCGAGCCTTTTTATCATAAAATTTGCGGCGGTCATCTGGAACCGGTATTGGAAACGCTTAAGTACATCAAACATGAAACATCGGTCTGGCTGGAACTGACCACGCTGATTATTCCTGACGAGAACGATTCGGAGGCGGAACTGGAAGCCATGACCCAATGGGTGGTCGAGAACCTGGGGCCGGATGTACCGATGCACTTTACCGCCTTTCACCCTGACTGGAAGATGCGCGACAAGCCGCCTACGCCGCTTTCATCCTTATTGCAGGCGCGCCAAATCGCTTTAAAAAACGGCGTGCATTATGCCTATGTGGGCAATGTGCATAATAAGTCCGCCGAAAGCACCTATTGCCACGCTTGCAAAAAGTTGCTGATAGGCCGGGACTGGTACGAATTGTCCGACTGGAACCTGGATGCGTCAGGAAATTGCCGTTTTTGCGGCGAACGCTGTGCAGGAGTGTTCAATCCAAAGCCGGGAAACTGGGGGGCGAAGCGGAAAGCGGTGATTATGGGGTGAGTAGCGAAACTGCATCCATCACGCGGATGCGGTTCCTATCGTCACCGCACATGGCTTTACACTTCTATCCTTGGGTTTATCATGACTGCCCGAACAGCAATTTTCCGGGATGGACCGCGACATCCGCGTTCGACGTTTGATCCCTGTTGCTCTGGTCAACTTCCATTGTCGTTCTCAAGATCATAATTAACTGTTTTACTGAGATCATAGGGATCGAGCCACAAAGTATGCCGGGTTGGTAGCCCCTTGTCATTAAAAAGAACCTGCCCCAGATTGCATCCCTTGGTGGTCAATGTTTTCGAATCCTTGCTGGTAAGCAAGGTATGATCCAATTGCCAGCCACGGAGGAATTGTAAACGTCTAAATTGCCGCCTAATTCGTTGCCACGGAGTATCACCCTTCTCGAAACTTTCCAGCTCGTCCAAGGCTTTTTCCTGTGTTTCGCTAGGCTCGTTGCGCAACGATGAACTGGTCAATTGGTAACATTTCAGGGTTTCATTTTTGTCGATATAAGTTTTGCCGCTCTGATAAGTGCCTTTGACGGAGAAGGAATAATGCACGTCGCCGGATAAAAACACGCATTTTTCGATGCCCATTTTGTGTAAAACGGTATCCAGGAAATTCGTAAAGCCATCCAGATTTGCCGTCCAGGCTTCGACATCAAGAAAATCGATGAGCCACGATGTTAAAAAGCCTTCCAGCTTCAATAATTTCTCTATTAACTTTACAGCCTGCGTATCTTCCACATAACTAACCGCCCATAATGATAGGCGCACGATATGTTCAAGCGGCGCAAACCCGATGACTGGTGTTGTCGCAACCAATATCGGACAGGTATCTTTGTTAATGGGATTGGCAATGTCGTGACAGCTTTTTTTACAAGTCTTCAGCTTGCTCCACTCGACACGCAACCAATCCAATGCATAGCGATCCATTAAGTGTGGCGGATAGTAAGCAATGACCGATTCCCGCTGTGTTCTTGAATCCATCGCAATAATCGGCGGGTCGGTGGCTATGGAAAACCCCCAGCCCCGATGCTTCCAGGTCATTAGATCGTAACGCTCATCAACGTCCGGGTCGTAGTCGGTATGATTTAAATGCCGGGTGACCGAGTCGATCATGTCGGAATCAAAATTGTCTGGGTCGTTGCCCCAACCTTGGAAAGCCCAATAGGCCGCCAAAGCGTTGGATACGACGCGCCTGCCCAAGGGCGAGGTGCGAACTTTATCGTACCAACTGCCGGTGATATTCCAGTCGTCGGTGACATCGTGGTCATCAAAGATCATGTAAGTGGGAATATTGGCCAACAGGCGGCGGACTTTGAGCAAGGAGTCGGGGTTGCTGAAAACATTGGTTGCCGCGATATTGGCCTCAAGCAATTGTTTCTTTTCCTTAATGATGTCAGCGGACGATTTTAAATGCCAAGGGGGCAGATAATCCGTCCATTCGACCATGTCCGCTAAAGAAATATGCTTGGCTTCAATAGCCTCCCAACTTTCCAGCTTTTTCCAAGCCGGGGCGTTGCCGAACACATAAATATACATGGCGGCAAATTCGCCGAAACTCATTAAATGGTTGGTTGCTTCGGTAGAACTCAAGCCTGAATGGTGTTTTTTCAATTCCGCCGTGCGTCCACCGAGCAAAATCTTATCCAAAATCACAGACTCCTGTTTAGGAGCTTTATACTCCGTCAGTGGTAGTGTTTCAGAGTGTCCTATCAATGTTTTGGCATGCTCATGCAGCATATCAAGTAACGTTGCTTCCACGTCGTCAGCGTAAATTTGGTCGCCGGTCAACAGCAGCAAGTCTGGGCGTTTGCCGACATCGCTATGATTAATCTCCAGTAGGCTATCGCCTACGGCCAAGCAATCTTTGTCATCATCCCCATGTGGTTTACGGCAACTGCCATGCAGCACGGAGCTAAGTTTTTCGGGAATATGGAAAATAGGGTGTTTGTGCTTACCATAAGTCAATTTCGCTTTCTTCAAATTTACCGCAGCAGCCCCATTCTTCAATTGGTAATAGCAAAGCGTAGCGGTCGGATAATGATGATGTTTGTCTATTTGACCGTCGGAGTCGATGGGATAAGCTTGCAGCAAGTAAACGTACAAGCCTTTGCCGAGTTGAAAACGGCTGGATTCCAGCTCATCAGGATCACTACGGCCTATGGGATTTTCTTTTAAATCCAGAATCTCAAGCGTCAAGCCGTCTTGCGGGGAATCTAATGCCAACCACACGCAAATGCGGTTTCTTGTCGTGCTACGTAGGATTGGCCCAGCCAAGATGTTGTTTAGCATTATAAATACCCCCAAAAGTGTTAAGCGTGATCATTAAGGAATTCTAATTGTACTCTGACTAAACGTTAGGTTCCAAGGAAATTGGCTGCCGGGTTGCGTTAACTACAGATGTTGCCGGTAAGTGCAGGAATAACGGGAGACGAGGAGTTTTTAAAAGCGGGGTGAGCAATCAAGGCACCATTGCACCGCATGCTGGACCCTGGAAATAGCGCTGAACGTTGTGAAGTTTTAACGAGTCGTAACAATGTCTGCTTACGACTCGTTATTCAAGAAAATTATAAGACTTAGAGCCTACAGAGAATCGCCAATATATTTTTTGTAAAAAGGCCAGGTTTTAACATGCAGGTGTTTTCTGATCGGAGATTTAATGACCGATACGCATAAAGCGATGGAAAACAGGCACCAAACCGCGGCATATTCGTTGGGATCGGTAGTTGTAATGTCGGAAATAAACGGGCCGATTAAATAATGGAAGCCCACGAAACGCCAGGAGCCGTACATAAGCGGCAGATAAAATGCGACCACGATATAAGTAAACGCATGCAAACCCCAGTTAAAGCCGAACAGCCAGCCGACAGGGTCTGACATCAGGCCGTTCAACGGCATTTGCCAGGCGATATGCCAGGAACCGGAGGTGGAGCAAACGCTTGGCCCGCAAAAACCTTCCACGCCGATGTTGCAGGAACCCGCCCAGGCAAAAGGGTACATCTTGATCAGCATGAAAAGCGTACCGATTGCGCAAATGGTGTAAACCGTCGTTCGGATTTTGAGCTTGACGCTTTCCGGGATGAAGTACATCGCAACCATGTTGACGAAAAACGGCTGGAACGAAACATGCAAATAGCCCAACAACGTCAGAATCTGATTGCTCGGATTGTCACATAAATCGATATAGACGTAAGTTGCTGCCTGTAATAATTCCATTAAGGCAAAATAAGTTAATGGAATCCAGAGCTCTTTCGACTCCCCCTGTTTAATCGCAACATAAGCTGCGGTACTAAGACCTGCGACGGCTAAAACGCCTGACGCTTCACCACTCCAACACATATAGCTAACCTTTTTTTAATTATGAAATACTGTCTACTCATGAACCTATCAGCTGAGCTAGCAGTAATGTTTTATTAGCCATGTGGATGTTAGAACTGAATTATCTATCGATCCTCAATAGACAATATCGACCGCCAACACAGCTATAGTCTTGTGTTTTATAAGCCGTTGGCCGGAACATTTGGTGATCGAAACAAACGGTTGAAAACCTGCCCATTGTATTACAAATAGGCGGGAATTGAGAAAATGTAATCCATTCCTTTGTGCATTAGCTTTAAACATATCACCACGAAGACACGAAGCCCGGGAAAAAATGCAAGAGGCTGTCCCGGCAATGGCAAATAGTCACATGAACGCTTCGTGCCCTCGTGGTGAATCAATCTATTACATTTTGCGAGTGAAGCGCTTGCACTGCTAAATGCCCTTATAGCCGGAAGTGATGGGATAGCGCCGGTCGCGGCCGAATGCCCGGCCCGTAATCTTGATTCCCGGCGGGGATTGTCTGCGCTTGTATTCGTTCCGGTCGACCAAGCTGACGGCTCTGGCTACATCTTCGCGGCTGAATCCGGCGGCGATGATTTCAGCGGCAGATTGGTCCTTCTCGATATAGCGCTCCAGGATCGGATCCAACACATCGTAAGGCGGCAAGGAGTCCGCATCGACTTGATCCGGCGCGAGTTCTGCCGAAGGCGGGCGGATAATAACCCGTTCCGGTATCACCGGGGATAAGGAATTGCGATAACGCGCCAATTGGTAAACCAGCATCTTGGGCACGTCTTTGATCGGAGCAAAACCTCCGGACATGTCGCCGTACAAGGTCGCGTAACCGACGCTCATTTCGCTTTTGTTGCCGGTGGTTAATAACAGCTTGCCCTGCTTGTTCGACAGCGCCATCAATACCACGCCGCGGCAACGCGCCTGAATGTTTTCCTCGGTGGCGTCTTTAGCCGTACCGGCAAAAATATCGGCCAACATGCTGGTGAAGGCGTTAACGGCGGGTTCTATCGGAATAATGTGATGCTTGACGCCTAAGGCTTCCGCTTCCAGCACCGCATCTTCATTGCTCATGTCTTGCGTATAGCGTGACGGCAGCAGCACGGCTTCAACTTTATCAGCGCCCAACGCATCAGCCGCCAAAGCCAGGACCAGAGCCGAATCGACGCCGCCGGATAAGCCCAAAATGACACCCTGGAAGCCGTTTTTGCGCACATAATCTTTAATACCCAGCACCAGGGCCTGATACTCGCTGGACACTTCATTGTAGGACGGCGCACAGGTGCTTTTTACCGGTTTATTGCCGTCAAACTCGACCACACTGATCTGCTCTTTAAATTCCGCAGCACGGAAAGCGATGCTTCCGTTTGCGTCAACGACGAAAGATGCGCCGTCGAAAATCAATTCATCCTGACCGCCGACCTGATTGACATAAACCAACGGAATCTGCGCGGCTTTGACCTGACTGCAAATAATGGCTTCGCGTTGATGGATTTTCCCCGAATTGAACGGCGATGCATTAATGGTCAGCAGCAGCTCTGCTCCCGCTTGTTTGGTATCTTCAATAATGCCCGGCCGCCAAACATCTTCGCAAATAGTCAGCCCTATAAACGTACCGTTGAATTCAAACACGCACGGCTGGTCGCCCGCCGTAAAATAACGCTGTTCATCAAACACGCCGTAATTGGGCAACGCCCGTTTGCGGTAGCAGGCCAGTATCGCGCCCTGATGCAATACCGCCGCGCTGTTGTATAGCTTGTCGCCATCGCGTTCGGGAAAGCCGACAACCAGCGCAATACCGGCAACGCGGTCGGCCAGTTGATAAAGCGCGTTATTGGCGGCAGCAATAAAATCGGCGCGCAATAGCAGGTCTTCCGCCGGGTAGCCGGTAATGGTCAGCTCGGGAAAGACAACCATATCCGCGCCCAATTCATCACGGGCATGAATGGCGGCGCGGGCGATGTTGTCAACATTGGCGGCGATGTTGCCGACCAGGAAGTTGGTTTGGGCTAGGGCTATTTTTAGGGGCATATAGTGAGAATATTAAAGCTATTATTAAGCCGATAACGGTTTGTAATGAGGCAGGCTAGTCTAGAATAGGGTCTGGTTTACCAATTTGTAAATTTAATAACTTGCCGTTTCTAATAAATTTTTCGTCAAATGTATAGAATTTTTCAACGCTAGTATTTGCTGAGTAATAATGAAGTGCATCAGCAAAATCCAAGCCTTTACTATAAAGCTCACAGGCTTGTGCAACTTGCCATGCGTTTTCTACAGTTGAATTAGACAGGCCGCATATTGTCAAAATTGAGTGCAAGATCGATTCGCGAGGCAATTTATAGGCTGACCGAAGCACCCATTCAAACTCCAACAGCGTTGTTTTGGCGATAAAAATTGCCTCTGTATTTTTTAGTAAATCTTTGGCTTGCTGAGATTGAACGGGGGCATCATTTACTGCATAGCGTACTAAGATATTGGTATCAACAGCGATCATGCTTTATGCCATTGCTGCCGGATGTCATCAGCGATAGCTTGTTCCATATCTTCTAACGATTTAGTTTCGCCGGTATAGCCCGCACAACCGAATCCTTGTTCTATATCCGTTTTTTTAAATGGTGAGGTTTTAAGGGTTTTCTGTTCCAGATAGCCAATAAAATCCAGTACTTCCTGCGCAAAGGATTCGGGTAAGGCTTTAGATTTTTCATAAATGATTTCGGCGGTATTCATGATGATTCCCCTGAAGCGTTTCAATCTTAATCTACGGTATTTTTCAAATTCTAAGGTGCGCAAAGCGCACCTTCATATTATCTATGCTTTAAAAACACCCCTTCATCGCCACACCAATATCAGTCGGCGAACTTACCACTTCAATCCCTGCCGCTTTAAGCGCTGCAACTTTGCCTTCTGCAGTGCCTTTGCCGCCGGTTACTATGGCACCGGCATGGCCCATGCGTTTGCCGGGAGGCGCGGTTAGTCCTGCGATATACGCAACCACAGGTTTGGTGACATGGGCTTTGATATAGTCTGCGGCCTCTTCCTCTTCGTCGCCGCCGATTTCGCCGACCATCACAATGCCTTTGGTTTGCTCGTCGGCCTGGAAACGGCTCAGCACATCGACGAAATTCATGCCGTGAATCGGATCGCCGCCGATGCCGACGCAGGTGCTTTGGCCCAGGCCTTGCGCGGTGGTTTGATGCACCGATTCATAGGTCAAGGTACCGGAACGCGATACGATGCCGATCGATCCCGGTAGGTGAATCTTGCCGGGCATGATGCCGATTTTGCATTCGCCGGGGGTGATCACGCCGGGGCAGTTGGGACCGATCAGCAATGCGCCGGTTCCTTCCATCGCCGCCTTAACGCGCAGCATTTGTAATATGGGTATGCCTTCGGTGATGCAGACGATCAGTTTAATCCCGGCATCGACCGCTTCCAAAATTGCGTCGGCGGCGTAAAAAGGCGGCACATAGATGACGCTGGCGGTAGCTCCGGTGCCGTCCACTGCGTCCTGTACGGTGTTGAACACCGGCAAGCCCAAATGGGTTTCGCCGCCGCGTTCAGGGGTCACGCCGCCGACTAACTTTGTGCCGTAATCCAGCGCTTGTTGTGAATGAAACGTGCCTTGTTTGCCGGTAAAGCCCTGGCAAATCACTTTGGTGTCTTTGTCGATTAAAATGCTCATGCGGCCTCCGCCAATGCTACGACTTGTTCTGCCGCGTGTGCCAAATCATCCGCCGCATAAAGATTAAGTCCGGTGTTGCTTAATAAGGCGCGCCCCTGTTCGGCATTGGTGCCTTCCAGGCGCACCACCACAGGCACCGCAACGTGAACCTGTTCGACCGCGGCTAAAATGCCCGCCGCGATAATGTCGCATTGGACGATGCCGCCGAAAATATTCACTAATACTGCTTTGACGCTGTGATCCGACAGAATCAGTTTGAACGCCTCGCAGACTTTTTCAACGCTGGTGCCGCCGCCGACATCGAGAAAATTGGCCGGTTGCCCGCCTTTAAGCTTGACCAGATCCATGGTTGCCATCGCCAGTCCCGCACCGTTAACCATGCAGCCGATATTGCCTTCCAGGGTGATGTAATTGAGCCCGAATTGTTGGGCTTTGTTTTCTTTTTCATCTTCCTGGTCGGCGTCTTTCATCGCCCTTATGTCGGGGTGCGCTTCGACCGCGTTGTCATCGAAATTGATCTTGGCATCCAGCGCCATCAGCTCGCCGCTGTCGGTTTCTATCAGCGGGTTAATTTCAATCTGACTGGCGTCCTTGGCTAAGAACAGGTCGTACAAGCCTTGCATGATTTTTCCCAGCGCTTTGATCTGCACACCCTTAAGTCCCAAGGCATAGGCGACCTTCCGGCATTGATAGCCTTGCAAACCGGCAGCCGGATGCACCGGTACCGATATAATTTTCTCAGGCGTTTCATGGGCGACGGTTTCTATGTCCATGCCGCCCGCTGCCGAAGCAATAAAAATAATGCGCTGGCTGCCGCGGTCGACCAGTACGCTCAAATATAACTCGCGCTTGATCGGGTAGGTTTTTTCTACCAGCACCGAGTTAATCGGCAAGCCTTCCGCGCCGGTCTGCTGGGTCACTAGCCGCTTGCCAAGCATGTCCCGGCTGAGCTCGGCCACTTCAGCCGGACTTTTCGCCAATTTGACGCCGCCGACTTTGCCCCGCCCCCCGGCATGAACCTGAGCTTTAACCACCCAGCCGTCGCCGCCCAATTCTTCGGCAACCTGCTCGGCTCTTTCCGCCGTCGTCGCCTGCTTGCCGTCAGGCACCGGTATGGCGTAATTCAAAAACAGCTGTTTAGCCTGATACTCATGAATATTCATTTATTACTCCTTGATTGGCCGGTAAGGGACGTCGGGTATTTTTCGCACACAGATGACAACTAAATGCTACGATTAAGGGCGTTATTGAGCATTTTAACGAAGTCCCTGCAAAACGCCATTTTAAAAACAAACATGCCGCCAAATACCAACGAAACTATTTTCCCTTGCCCGTTCTCCAAAGGCTACGGCATTCCGGCACGACAAGCCTGGCTATTGCTGAAAGTCTTTTTAGGCTACCGGCTCATCCTGGCCGGCTTGTTTGTCTTGCTGTTTTACAGTTACACGGATGCTTCATTACTCGGCACTTACGACAGCAAATTATTCACCTACAGTAGCCAAAGCTATTTGCTACTCTCAATCCTATCCGGCATCTGCATAGCCTGGCGACTGACGAGCTACACTACGCAAGCACAGCTGCTCATTTTTACCGATATACTCATTCTAACCTTGATCATGCATGCCTCCGGCGGCATCAACAGCGGCATGGGCGCATTGCTTGCTGTATCCATCGCTGCAGGCGGACTATTGATAGGCGGCCGTTGTGCGATGCTTTTTGCCGCCCTGGCCAGTTTGGCCGTGTTGACAGAACAAATCGTTGCCGATTACAAGCACAGCTTCGACTCGACTTCTTATGCCAATGCCGGAATGCTGGGCGCCGCATTTTTCACCATTGCCCTGCTGTCGTATATCCTTGCGAAACGTAGCGAACAGATATTCCAGCTTGCCGACCAACAGAAACAAACGATCACTAAACTGGAATATCTCAATAAGTACATTATCCAGCATCTACAATCAGGCATCATTATCGCCAATAAACAGCAGGCCATTCAGATGGCTAATGAGTCTGCATTGCGATTGGCAAATTTATCGGTGCTGCCGGTCAAGCTAGGCGATATTTCCGCTCAATTAGCTGAATCTTTCCAGACTTGGCTATCCGATCCCGAACAGAATCTTGTGCTGCTCCAACTGCCGAATCAGTTCGAGATTCATAGCCGGTTCATGCCCTTACCGACAGGTCATGAGTTCTTTTACATGATTATTCTTGAGGATATTGCGCTTTATAATCAGCAGGTGCAGCAAAGCAAACTCGCATCGCTGGGCCGACTCACCGCCAGCATTGCCCATGAGATACGCAATCCGTTGGGCGCTATCAGTCACGCGGGGCAATTACTCTCGGAGAATACGCAGCTATCTGTCCAGGACCGGCGACTGACAGAAATCATCCAAAACCACTCAGTCCGCGTCAACCATATCATTGAAGATATTTTACAGCTGTCCAGAAGGACAGATTCAAGACGGGAAAAGATTCATCTAAAGCCCTGGCTGGACAATTACCTGAAAAATTTCACCCTTGAACATGCCGTTAATATCGATGCATTCAAGCTCACATATCCTGACGAAGCCTTATGTGCGCTGATAGATCCAGGTCATTTAAGGCAGATTGTGGATAATCTGTGCCGGAATGCACTGAAATACGGAAAACCGGAAACCGGGCCGATAACTATACATGCTTTTGGCACGCAACAGGCGCCCTGCATAGAAGTCATCGATAACGGTTCCGGCATCAGCCGCGAACACCAAACTCACCTGTTCGAACCCTTTTTCACCACGTCTTCCAGCGGCACCGGGTTAGGGCTTTATATCTCAAAAGAATTAGCCGAATTAAATCAGGCGAAATTGAGCTATTATTTAACCGACGATAACCGGAGTTGTTTCCGGCTCTGCTTGTTGAATGCGGAACAAACAATAATCGAACTATGAATAAACCACTGGCACTGATTGTAGACGACGAACCCGATATCCGTGAGCTATTGGAAATCACCCTTAACAGGATGAATATCCAGACCTGTTGCGCTGAAAATATTACTGGCGCTAAGACCTTATTACAGCAAAAGTCTTTCGATCTTTGCCTGACCGACATGAAACTGCCTGACGGCAACGGCCTTGAACTGGTCGACTTTATACAAACACTGCCCGGCCCCATACCGGTTGCCGTTATTACCGCGCACGGCAACATGGAGTCGGCCATTCTGGCGATGAAAAAAGGCGCTTTCGATTTTGTGTCCAAACCGGTTGATTTGCCCACGCTTAGACTGCTGGTTAACAACGCTTTAAAACTTTCCGATGCAAGCGCCACAAAAGAAAGACGGACTCGCCACACGCTGCTGGGCGACTCCTTAATCATGCAGGAGATCAGGGCAAAAATAGATAAGCTCGCCCGCAGCCAGGCACCGGTCTATATCAGCGGCGAATCCGGCTCAGGCAAGGAGCTGGTTGCAAGGCTGATTCATCAGCAAAGCTCCCGTAGCGATCATGCTTTTGTCGCGATTAACTGCGGAGCCATCCCGCACGAGCTGATGGAAAGCGAATTTTTCGGTCATAAAAAAGGCAGTTTTACCGGCGCACTCAACGACAAAAAAGGCTTTTTCCAGGCAGCAGAAGGCGGCACATTGTTTCTCGATGAAGTCGCCGATTTGCCGCTATCGCTGCAAGTCAAATTACTGCGCGCCATCCAGGAAAAAAAGATCCGCCCGGTCGGCGAGCAGCAGGAAATTCCGGTCGATATTCGCTTGCTCAGCGCCACCCATAAAAACCTTAACGATATGGTTCGGGACGGCAGTTTCAGGCAGGATTTATATTACCGGATCAATGTTATCGATCTTCATGTCCCGTCCTTGCGTGAGCGGTCGGGCGATATACCTGCTCTTGTCGATCACATATTAGCCAAACTGACAGGAGCCAATAAGCCGGACAGGCCGAGCTTGTCCGCATCGGCATTAGCGGCGTTGCTGCGGTACCATTTCCCAGGCAATGTCCGTGAGCTTGAAAATATTCTCGAAAGAGCGCTCGCTCTGTATGACGGCAACAGTATCGAAGTTGATGACTTAAACCTGCCGATAGATGTGCATCATGTTAGCAAATCACAGGATTTTGACCCGGCGCTGGGATCACTGGAAAATCACTTGGAAAAAGTAGAAAAAAAAGCCATCACCGTTGCGCTGGAAGAAAATCAATGGGACCAAACGGCCGCAGCCAAGCAACTGGGGCTATCGCCAAGATCGCTACGCTACCGCTTGAAAAAGCTGGATATGGAGGATTATTTAAGCGGGTGAAAACAAATTACCCTCCACACCAAGCTAGTCAACAAAGAATGAGGGCTTTTAAAACTCAACAAAAAAGGGGAGGCCATGGCCTCCCCTTTAATACAACACTTTAATTTTAGTGTCTGCGACTTAAGCTTTATATTTGCTCATGGCTTCCAGCTTTGATATCGCCGTTTTGATTTTCGCATCAGTCTCTGCATTCAACTCGTTAGCCGTATAGACTTTATCCAACAAACCTTCTGCAACTAATGCGTCTTTTATCCAACGCTTGGTGAATCGGTAATTGCTATACGCCGTAGCAACTTCACCTGTCTTTGGATCTTTTAATCCGGCACTCGGTGCGGAGACAGCGGCGGCAGTCGCTTTTTTAGCCGCAGCCGGTTTAGCTTTCGTTGCCGCTGGTTTTACGGCTGCCTTAGGTGCAGCTGGCGCAGCCGCTTTGGTTGCTGCCGGCTTAGTCGGTGCGGCTTTAGTTGCAACAGTTTTAGGCGCAACCGTCTTTGCTGCAGCCGGCTTACTTGCGGCTGGCTTACTACTTGCGGCTGGTTTTTCTTTTGCAACTGCAACCTCGGGGGTTGCTTGTTTCGCGGCGGCGGCCTGTGCTTCAGGCTTTGCTGCTGGCGCTTTGGATTTAGCAGTTGTTTTTTGCTCGTCTATGATTGCATAAACAATATAGGCAACAAAAATAGTAGTTAATATAAACAACCCTTCAGTCATAATGGCTCTCCACCTCATTTAAGTTAATTTTTTCTTCACCGCTTTGAAACTAAGCGCTGCCGGCCGCAAGCAAAGCAGGAGCGAAATCTGTCCATGTAGGCAAACCTTATCGCTAAGGATGGAATATACCAGAAGCCAGTGCGCAGGGAAAATTCTAATTCGAAAAACTGCAAACCTGTCCGATACTTAAGTTAAAAATACCGACCTTTACCAGCAAATTTGCCTTTTTGCCAGCTTAGGCAAATCGTCCCGTAAGCCCATCGCATAGCGATTAAAATAAGCCTTGACCAGCGCCGAGTTATTGACCCGATTCATTCCTGCCGAACGCAAGCCAACCAAGGGCTGCGCGGTCACGCCATAGGTCTTGTTCAGCACATCCATGCTCGACATCATCGCCAGGTTATCGCCTTTACGCCAGCGTTCATAACGACGCAGGAAACGTGGGCTGGATAAAGGCCTTTTATCCAGCTTGGTTTGAATGACCAGCTCCGCAATCGCTGCGGCATCCAACAGCCCGGCATTCACACCTTGTCCAGCCAAAGGATGCATGGCATGGGCGGCATCGCCGCACAGCGCGAAACGCTGATCGATATAGCTGTTCGCGTATTGGAAGCGCAAAGGAAATGCAGCGCGCAGGCCGACGCCCAGCATCTTGCCGAGAATGCCGCCTGAAGCCTGCTCCAGAACTTGCAGGAAGTCTTGATCGGCAAGCGCCAGATAGGTTTTTGACGTTGCCGAGCTTAAGGTCCAAACGATTGAGCACTGCCCGTTTTTCAGCGGCAAAAAAGCCAAGGGACCTTCTTCCAAAAACCGTTGCCACGCGGTGAACTGATGACTTTTTTCAGTGCTTACCGTGGCGACCAAACCATCCTGATGATACGCCCAGCCGGTCACTTCGATGCCCGCCATCGTCCTTAAGGCAGAGTCGCGCCCGTCGGCGGCAATCACCAAATCAGCCTCAAGGATACGGCCGTCTTCCAGTCGCAATTGCCTGCCGCTTTCGTTAAGCTGCATATCGACGACTGTTGCCGGGGTAATACAAGTAGCCGAGGGCAAGCTGTCCAGCTGGTCCCAAAGGGCGGCAACGGTAACCCTGTTTTCGGCCAGATGGCCTAGCTCATTAAATTCGGTGTCGGCGCAATCAAAATGCAATTCGCCATCGGCTCGGGCATCCCATACCCGCATGTCCCGGTAAGGGCAAACGCCGCGTTGCACCATGCCCGGCCAAGCACCCACCGTTTCCAGTATGTTCTGGGAGGCTTTGGTTAGCGCAGAAACGCGAATATCAATCGGTTCAGGCGGCCATTGCCGTTCCGGGTTAAACCGCTCCAGCAACGCAACTTTGACGCCACCATGCGCCAATGCACAAGCCGTTGCTGCACCGACCATGCCGCCGCCGACGACGATCACCTCATAACGCTCTATCATTATCCTATCTCCTGCTGCCTAAGCGTGGCAGGCGTCCGGCTAGGCCCATGGCATGGCGTGTCAGCCATGTCTTTGCCGCAGGGATATGATCCAACACCGCCAAGCCGATATTCCTGGCGGCAGCCAGCGCCAGCCAGTCATTGGAAAAAATCCGCACTACGCTATTGGTAAACCCAATGGTTCGATCATGATCCTTCTGCCGGGATTCGGCATAAGCCGTTAAGAAATCGGCAGCGCCTATATCCTGGTTTTCCTGATGCCGCTTGATGATCATTTCGGCCAGCTGCACAACGTCGCGCAGGCCTAAGTTAAAGCCCTGCCCGGCAACCGGATGCAGCTGATGCACCGCATTGCCGATAATCACGGTCCGGCCGGCGATCATTTTTTCGGCGCGTATCAGCGACAACGGGAACGCCCGCCGGGGCGCGGCCAAACTAAACTCGCCCAGCTTATAGCCGAAACACTGCTGGAGCTCAGCCAAAAAATCCACCTCGCTGCCGGACATCAGCGCATCGGCATCTTCGCTGCTGCGCGTCCAGACCACCGCGCACTGATCGGTATCGACAGGCAACAAGGCCAGCGGCCCGGAAGCGGTAAAGCGCTCGAATGCGACGTTTTTATGGGGCAGGGATGCTTTAACCGTGGTGACCAGCGCGGTCTGTCCGTACTCGGTGATGTGCTGAGGTATTTCCAGCAGCTTGCGCACGGAGGAGTTGCCGCCGTCCGCACCGACCAGCAATTTGGCCGATATGTTTAACGGTTCATCGCCGCGTTTCAGGCTGATATTGACGGCGTCACTACCGGCCATCAAGCCGACCAAGCGAGCCGGGCAAATCAATTCTATATTGGCGTCGGCTACCAGCTTGGCGACATGCGCTTCAATGTCCCTTGCGGTAATGACATAGCCAAGCGCTTCCACATTTTCCTTTTGCGCCGAAAGCCGGGTTTTGCCGAAATGGCCTTGATCGGAAATATGAATATTCTTAATGGCTGTGGCGACTTGATTAATTCCCTGCCAAATGTCCAATGCCTCAAGCATTTTTACAGTCCCGGCGGCTAAAGCCAAGGCCCGGTCACCGGCAGGCGAATCATGTAATTGTCCGCGGGTATTGGCTTCAATTATCGCAATTTTCAATCCGGTTTCTTTTAGCGCCAGCGCCAGACAGTTACCTGCCAAGCCGCCTCCGGCAATCACTAAGTCGTAATCATGTTGCATCAGGTCGCCTGCATTAAGCTTTCAATTTCTGCAATGGTTTTGGGCACGCCGCCGGTCAAAATCTCGTGACCCTTGGCGGTTACCAGCACATCGTCTTCAATGCGTATGCCTATGCCGCGCCATTGCTCGTCAACGGTCAGGCAATCCGCCGGGATATACAAACCCGGCTCTATGGTCAACACCATGCCGGGTTCCAGCAAACGCCATTCCTTATCCAATTTATAGTCGCCGACATCATGCACGTCCATGCCTAGCCAGTGACCAATCCGGTGCATATAAAACTGTTTGTATTTTTCGTCCTTGATCAGCTTTGACACCTTGCCTTTGAGCAGTCCCAGCGCTACCAAGCCTTTGGTCAACACCTCGACCGACGCATCATGCGCCAGATGCCACGGCAAGCCGGGCTTGATCTGTGCGATAGCCGCCGCTTGTGCATCCAGGACCAATTGATAAAGCTGTTTTTGCGGCTCGCTAAAGCGCCCGGAAACCGGAAAAGTGCGGGTAATATCGGCAGCGTAATGGTCGCATTCCGCACCGGCATCAATCAGCAATAAGTCGCCGCTTCTTAATTTATCGGCATTTTCGGTGTAGTGCAGGACGCAGGCGTTTTTGCCGCCGGCCACTATCGACGGGTAAGCAACCGCGCGCAAGCCGTCCTGAATAAAGTTATAAATAATTTCCGCTTCTATCTGGTATTCATACAGGCCGGGCTTGCACTTTTGCATGGCTTTGACATGGGCGTTGGCGGAAACCTCAGCGGCGCGGCGCATCAATTTAAGCTCTTCAGCGCTTTTGAACAGGCGCATTTCATGCAGGATATGTTCCAGCGAAACCAGCTCGCCCGGTGCAGTGACTCCGCTTCTGGATTGGCTGCGGATATGATTTATCCAAACCAATAAATTGTGGTCGAGGTCGGAATCCCGCCCTATCGGGTAATAAACCTTGGCCTTGTCTTCCAGCAGGCCCGGCAAAATGTCATCCAGGTCATCGATCGGAAAAGAATCATCGGCCTTATAATGCGTGGTGGCGCCTTCAAGACCCGCGTGCGCGCCTTCCCATAAGGCCTTTTTTTCATCGAATTCGCGGCAAAATAAAATGTATTCGCCTTGTTTGCGTCCCGGAATAAAAACGGCCAAGGAATCCGGCTCATTAAAGCCGGTCAGGTAATAAAAATCGCTATCCTGCCGGAACGGATAATTCACATCCCGGTTGCGCGTCCGAACTGCTGCACTGCCTATCAGCGCAATATTGCCGATGCCGATGTGTTGCATTAATTGCTTGCGGCGTTTTTTAAATTCACTTTGTTTCATTTTAAAATCAGGTAAAAGGTCTAAGGTTCAAGGTAAAAGGCGACAGTTGAAAGAAGTTTTACCTTGAACCTTTCGCCTTGAACCTTTCACCTCCGTCATTCAATTCGCTCTTCAGCAACAAAACCGCCGATCTGATGTATTCGGTGATTTCCATAAAATGGCTCTCATCTTCCTCGCCTTCAGCTTCCGTATCCAGCTTGGTGAATTCGGCAATGTCTTTGAGTATTTCTGTCGCTTCCCTGGATAAGTCGGAGGCCGCATGAGTAAAACCCACTCCCAACAAAAAGCCTCGACACCACTCAGTTAAAGCCTCGACCTGCTCACTCAACACGACCTCATCGTCAGGCAAAAGCAGGTCGAATTCGAAGTCATCGCTAGCCAATAAGCTGCGTGTCTCCTCGAATAAATGCACTAACGCCGCCTTACCTTCCTCGGTCACCGGCGTTGCATGCAAAAACAGCTCGGTTAACCACTCCGCACTCTGCGCCTGTTCATTCGCGCAGAGCATGCCCGTCGCCATGCCGTGGGCTTGCGCCGCCGTAAGTTCGGCACCGCCTTGTACAACTATTTCATTGATTACTTGGTAGGTCATAAATTCCACATAATAATTTCACTATCGCGGACTAAAAATATCGCTTATGCTACCATTGATCATAAACTTGGATAATATTTGTTAATCTTGAATCGACCTGGGGATCCGGAATATTTTGCGCACCCTCCATGCAACAACCTAGTTATTACCATGACACAATCAAATCATTCTTTAGAATTAAAAGAACTCGAAGATAAGCTGGATCAGCTTATCGAGCAATACGCCAGCGTAAAAAATGAAAACAACTCGCTAAAAACCAAACAGGATTCATTAGTTCGGGAAAAAGCCAAGCTGCTGGAAAAAACCACGCTGGCCAGAACCCGTGTTGAAGCGATGATTACTCGCCTGAAAGCAATGGAAAACGGATCATGAACAAAAAACCTCAACCGGTGTCCCTGACCATTATGGGCAAGGAATACAAAATCGCCTGCGCTCCTGACGAACAAAACGACTTGATCCAGTCGGCGAGACAGCTTGATGCTCAAATGCGGCAAATGAGAGATTCCGGTAAGGTGGCAGGCGCTGAAAAGATTGCGGTCATGGCGGCGCTCAACTTGGCGCATGAACTGCAATTAATGAAAAGTCAAAATGCTGCACTCAGCCAAACCCTGAATGAATCTTTGACAAAAATGACCCACAAAATAGAAAACGTTTTAGAAAATCACTAAACACGTTAAAATATTATCTTGCATTTCCTGCAGCGTTCGAGAGTGTGCTGGGTGTTTCCTGAACCTGTTTTTACCCCGGGGACGGATACCAGTACTGGTGCGCATGCCCGTTTCATACGGGAAGCCTGATTTACCGGCCACGTCCCCACTTGAACCTCCGGTTCAAGGACGAAAGCACATTACGGCGCAGGCGGGAGATGCACCACCATACCTCACTAAAACAAAATCCCCATGAACTACTGGCTAATGAAATCCGAACCCGATACCTTCGGGATTAACGATCTGTACAGCAAGCCCGACCAGACCGAACATTGGGACGGCGTGCGTAATTATCAGGCCAGGAACATGATGCGGGACGACATGAAGCTGGGCGATCAGGTTTTTTTCTATCATTCCAACTGCGACATGCCCGGCATAGTCGGCATTATGGAAATCGTTAAGGAAGGCTACCCCGATTTTTTGGCTTTCGATCCAGATGACCCACATTTCGATCCCAAAAGCGACGCCGAACATCCCCGCTGGTTCATGGTAGACGTTAAATACGTCAAAACCCTGTCCCGCACCATCACGCTTAAAGAATTGAAACTCCATGAAGAACTTGCGGACCTAGCGCTGGTAAGACGCGGCAACCGCTTATCCATCATGCCGGTCAGCAAAGACCAATGGGAGTTTATCCTCTCGCTGGAATGAATTGGCCAAAAACGGCATTGCATATGGTTATTCAGGATACCAGCACCCACAAAAACAAAAACCGGCAGCCCTATTATTGAGAGCTGCCGGTCACTTAAAATGCCTAGTAAAATCTACTTGGTTTTTTCTTCTGTCTTCTTATCAGTTTTCTCGTTCGCTTTTTTATCGGTCTTTTGATCCGCGACTGCGGCATCGCTTAACAAGATGTCATTTTTGATTTTTGCGACGGTTTTCTCGCCGATTCCATCAACATTAACCAACTCTTCGACTGTCTTGAAGGGACCTTTTTCTTCCCGGTATTTAACAATCGCCTGGGCTTTTTTCAAGCCTATGCCCGACAAAGCCTCGCCTATAGTTTTTGCATCGGCGGTATTGATGTTGACCGGTGAAGCCATGACATTAAATGAGCAAAAGGCAACGAATAACACGACTAATAATCTTTTCATCTTTATTTTCCTATTACAAATAGTGATTGAATTATGATTTGTGAATAGTCTTATTATCGCCAACCAAAATTATTATTAACCATTCGCCCCTAAGTTTAGATGTTTGCCTTGTAAATACAACTTTTTTATCGCCCTATCGCGTAATAAACCAATCCGCAACTTTTAACCCTGTCGGGCTCATACATATTACGGCCGTCAAAAATCACTTTATCCTGAAGCTGTTGACTCATCGCATCAAAATCAGGACTGCGAAATTGCTTCCATTCGGTAACAATCACTAATGCGTCAGCCTGAATTAAGGCGTCCTTGGGCGAATTGCAATAACTCAATCCCGCCTTGTCGCCGTAAAGTCGCCGTGCTTCCTCCACTGCCTCAGGGTCAAAAGCCTGAACGGTTGCACCGGCGTCAATCAAGGCTTCCAGTACAACCTGGCTTGGCGCATCGCGCATATCATCGGTATTGGGCTTAAACGCCAGCCCCCACAAAGCGAATACTTTGCCGGTTAAATTGCCTTGGTAATGCTTGTTAATCTTTTCAAACAAGCGGTGTTTTTGCCGGTTATTGACATTCTCTACCGCATTCAGCAATTCGGCATGATAGCCCTGTTCCTTTGCCGTTCTTTCCAGTGCTTTTATGTCTTTAGGAAAACAGGAGCCGCCGTAGCCGCAACCGGGATAAATAAAGCTGTAGCCGATGCGGCTATCAGAGCCTATGCCGTGCCGAACATGTTCAATATCGGCACCCAGATGCTCGGCCAGATTTGCCAACTCGTTCATGAAGCTGATTTTGGTCGCCAGCATCGCATTTGCGGCATACTTGGTTAATTCGGCCGAACGGATGTCCATGGTGATGACCCGGTCAACGCTGCGGTTGAACGGCGCATAAAGAGCCTTGAGCAATTCCGCCGTCCTGGGGTTGTCGGTGCCGATAACGATCCGGTCCGGTTTCATAAAATCTTCCAGTGCGGCGCCTTCTTTCAGGAATTCGGGATTTGAAACCACATCAAACTCCAATGCCTTGCCGCGACTGGCCAAGACCTGCTGTATGACGGCCTTGACCTTATCCGCTGTGCCCACCGGCACCGTCGATTTATCAACCACCACACGGTACTCGTCCATGTTCTCGGCTATGCTTTTCGCAACCGCCAACACGTACTGCAAATCAGCGGAGCCGTCGTCATCGGGCGGTGTACCGACGGCGATGAATTGAAACACGCCGTGGTCTACGGCCGCTTTAATGTCGGTGGTAAATTTCAAGCGTCCTTCCGCTTGATTTTCCCTGACCATGGCTTCGAGTCCCGGCTCATAGATCGGGATGATGCCCTGTTGCAGCTTGGCAATTTTTGCCTCATCGATATCAACACAGATAACATCATTGCCGACTTCCGCAAGACAGGTGCCGGTTACCAGCCCTACATAACCGCTACCGAATATAGTGATTTTCATTTTTTCAACTTTAAATTATTAAAATATGACCTGTTGCTGCAACCGTTGGATTTAGCGCTGGTAACAACAGTAGCCATCCTAGATTTATCTCGCACATTTCGATGAATTAGGATGCGTATTTAGATAGATGTGCTTTCACAGTTTACACAAAAAGGGGCTTTAGGCGAAGCTTCCTATCCTCGGCAACTGCTCCTGCGCGTTCTACCTCCTGCATCCATATAGGCAATGAATGCTTGTTACATTTACCGGCCTTGGCCTATTATAACTATCGAGTTTTCAAATTATTGCCTATCGTTTGATGAAAAAAAACACCGAGCCGAATCAACAGCTTTTCAGCGGATTTTCAGCCCCCGATACCGAACAGATAAACCGGGCGCTGGCAATTATTGCTCAAATTCCTGAGGACCCTCATTATTTCCGTCCCAAGGGCATTGAGGTGGCAGCCGTTTTGATGGATTTTAACGTCGACCTGAGCACCATCCTCGCCGCGATCCTAAGCGATCCGCGCTTAGCCAAGCTAAACCCAAAACCCAACATTAAACAAGAGTTTGGCGAGACCGTTGCAACGCTGGTTGACGATGTTAACTGGCTGAATAAGTTAACCGTTTATTCTCTGGACATGACCGACCAGCCGAGTCAAACGGAAACTTTGCGCCGAATGCTGCTGTCTATGACCCGGGATGTCCGCGCCGTATTAATAAAACTGGCTTACCGGATTCAACGACTTAAGGTTTTACCCAAGGAATCGTATGAGTTGAGACGCTTTATTGCCCAGGAAACGCTGGATATTTATGCTCCCATCGCCAATCGGATGGGCATTCATCAGTTAAAATGGGAATTGGAGGACATGGCCTTCCGCTACCTGAAACCCCAATCCTACCGCCGCATTGCCAAGTCGCTGACCGATAACCGCGTGCAGCGGGAAAACTGCATTAATAACTTTATTGCGCTGTTGCAGGGAAAACTTGCCGAAGAGGGAATTTCTGCGGAGATTTACGGCCGCCCCAAGCATATTTACAGTATCTGGAAAAAAATGCGCCGCAAGCAACTGGACATAGACGAACTTTATGACCTGTTAGCAGTGCGCGTTATTGTCGACAACCTGACTTCCTGTTACGCCACCTTAGGTATTGTGCATAGCCTTTGGCAAACTATCCCTAAGGAATTTGACGACTACATTGCCAATCCCAAAGAGAACGGCTACCAATCCCTGCATACGGTCATTATCGATTCCGACGGCAATCGTATCGAGGTGCAGATCCGCACCCAGCAAATGCACGACTTCGCCGAGCTGGGGGTTGCCGCGCACTGGTCTTACAAAGAAGGCGGCAAGCACGACGCCGCCATCGAAAAAAACATCGCCTCGTTGCGCAAGTTGCTGGAAGAAACCAGCAATCGAAAGGAAGGAAGCGACGATGTGTTGGCCGAAAATTTCCGCAGCGAATTATTTAATGACCGCGTCTACGTTTTAACCCCGGCCGGAAAATTAATCGACCTGGTTAAAGGCTCCACGCCGCTGGATTTTGCCTATGCGATCCATACCGAAATAGGACACCGCTGCCGCGGAGCAAAAGTCAACGGCCGCATTGTACCGCTGACTTATGCCTTAAAATCCGGCGAGCAGGTGAAAATTTTAACTGCAAAAGAGGGCGGCCCCAATCACAACTGGATCGATCCCAATCTGGGCTATTTAAAGACATCGGCTGCGATCGGCAAAATCAAAAGCTGGTTTAAAAATCAGCAACAGGTTCAGAACATAGCTGCCGGCAAGGCTATTCTGGACAAGGAAAGCCAGCGACTGGGTTTAAAAACGCTCAATCTGGCTGAGCTGGCTAAACATTTTCATCAGCCGGACACCGACAGGCTACTTGAAGCCGTAGGCCGTAGCGATATTAACAGCCGCCAGCTTGCGGCATTTTTTAAGGTGCCGGAATTAGAAGTTCAGCCGGCGCCCATTCAACGCAAAAAGCCCGAAGCCAAATCAGTCATTTCAGTAGCCGGCATTGATAATGTCATGACGTCTTTGGCCCACTGCTGCTCGCCGATTCAGGGTAATGACATTGTCGGCTATATTTCCCATAAAAAAGGCATCACCATCCATCGCCAAGACTGCGAAAATATTTTGCACCTGGATCCCGAAAAACAAGCCCAGCTGATTTCGGTTAACTGGGGTGCAAAAAAGGCCAGCTATGCAGTGCCTATTGTCATCCATGCCTTTAACTCCCATAATTTGTTGAATGACGTAACCCAGATTTTGGCCCAAGCTAAAATCCATATTTCCAATGCGGCAATGGATACGCATCCCGATTTTTCGGCGCTGCTCAAATTGACCATTCAAATTGAAAACACCGACCAGTTAAGCCAAGTGCTTAATAAAATAAGCCAACTGCCTAATATCGTCGATGTTAAGCGTAAAACCTGATGCCCAGCACCTTTAACCTGACACCTAAATCCTATGTCCCAACCAACACAACCCAATCCTGAACCCAACCGAAGGGAGCGTCTGATTCTGGTTGACGGCTCGTCTTTTTTATTCCGCGCCTACCATGCCATTCCGCCGTTAACCAACGCAAACGGCGAGCCTACTAACGCCATTTACGGCGTCAGCAATATGCTGCGCAAACTGATCGCCGACTACCATAGCGACTACATCACTGTGGTTTTCGATGCCTCGGGTAAAACCTTTCGCAATGAGCTTTACGACCAGTACAAAGCCCATCGTCCGCCCCTGCCTGACGATTTGCGGGTGCAAATCGCTCCGCTGCATAATTTGATTCGCGCTATGGGTTTGCCGTTGATTATCGAATCCGGCGTGGAAGCCGACGATGTGCTGGGAGTGCTGGCGCAACACGCCGAACAACAAGGCTATGATGTCATCATTTCCACCGGCGACAAGGACATGGCCCAGCTGGTCACCGAGCATATCATCCTGGAAAACACCATGTCCAACACGCGCATGGATATTCAGGGCGTCATCGACAAATTCGGCGTCAGGCCGGAGCAGATTATCGATTATCTGGCCTTGATCGGCGACACCGTCGACAATATTCCCGGCGTACCCAAAGTCGGCCCTAAAACGGCGGCAAAATGGCTGGAACAATACCAGACCCTGGAAAACCTGATCGCCCACGCTAATGAAATCGGCGGAAAAATCGGCGAAAACCTGCGCGCCAGTTTGGACTACCTGCCGTTATCCAAGCAACTGACCACCATTAAATGCGACCTGAATCTACCTTACAGCATCGAAGACCTGAAACAACAACCGATGGACAAGGCGGAATTGAAAAATTTATTGGCCGAACTGGGCTTTTCATCCTGGTTAAAAATATTGGATGCTTCGCCTGAGCTCAGCACAGGTTCTTCGGCTACGCCGGGGACAGTGGCTGTTGAAGTTGCGCAACCCGAAGACAAGCCGGCCAAAATCGATTCCAATTATGAAACGATACTAACCGAGCAACACTTTAACGATTGGCTAACCCAACTGGAACAGGCCGAATTATTTGCCTTCGACACCGAAACCACCAGCCTGGATTACAGCAAAGCGCAAGTAGTCGGCGTGTCGTTTGCGGTAACGCCGGGCAAAGCCGCCTATGTGCCTTTAGCCCATGAATATCCAGGGGTTCCGGATCAGCTAAACCGCTCTGAAATTCTGGAAAAACTGCGGCCTCTGCTGGAGAATCCGCATAAAGCCAAACTCGGGCAAAACCTGAAATATGACATGCATGTACTGACCAATCACGGCATTACACTGCGCGGCATTGCCCACGACACCATGCTCGAATCCTACGTGTTAAACAGCACCGCAACCAAGCACAATATGGACGATCTGGCTAAAGAATATCTAAGCGTTGAAACTGTCCATTATGAGGATGTAGCCGGGAAAGGCGCGAAACAGATAGGCTTCCAGGAAGTATCGATAGAACAGGCCGCGCCTTACGCCGCAGAAGACGCCGACATCACCCTGCAACTGCATCAGGTGCTGTTTGCAAAGCTGGCGCAGCAGCCAAAATTGCTTACGTTATATACAGAAATGGAAGTCCCGCTGATCAGCGTGCTGGCGCGCATCGAAAACAACGGAGTGTTAATCGACGCCGCGATGCTCGCGCAGCAAAGTCTTGAACTTTCCAGCCAGATTATCTCCCTCGAACAGCACGCTCACGATCTGGCCGGACAGACATTCAACCTGGGTTCGCCCAAACAAATCCAGGACATATTATACGATCAGCAAAAGCTGCCGGTATTAAAGAAGACGCCCAAAGGCCAGCCCTCAACGGAAGAATCGGTATTGCAGGAATTGGCCCTTGAGTACCCGCTGCCCAAGCTGATTTTGGAGTACCGCAGCCTAAGCAAGCTGAAATCGACCTATACCGACAAACTGCCGCAGCAGATTGTCGGGCAAACCGGACGCATTCATACATCTTACCATCAGGCGATAGCCGCAACAGGCAGACTGTCTTCCTCCGACCCCAATTTACAAAATATCCCGATACGCAGCGAAGAAGGCCGCAAAATCCGGCAGGCATTTATCGCCTCCGAAGGCAAAAAAATTGTCGCCGCCGATTATTCGCAAATCGAGCTGCGCATCATGGCGCATTTGTCGGCTGACGAAGGCTTGTTAAAAGCCTTTACCGAAGGGCAAGACGTGCACCGGGCCACTGCGGCGGAAGTGTTTGGCGTCGATCCCGAGCAAGTCACCACCGATTTGCGCCGTTCCGCCAAGGCCATCAACTTCGGCCTGATTTACGGCATGTCGTCCTTCGGACTCGCGCAGCAGTTAGGCTTGTCGCGCAGTCAGGCGCAATCGTATATCGATTTGTATTTTGCCCGTTATCCAGGCGTCAAAAACTATATGGACAGCATCAGGGAGCAAGCCCGCGAACAAGGCTATGTTGAAACCCTGTTCGGCAGACGGCTGTATTTACCGGAAATCAACTCGCGCAACGCGGCACGTCGACAATACGCCGAACGCACGGCCATCAATGCGCCGATGCAGGGAACTGCCGCCGACATCATTAAACGCGCGATGATTGCCGCCGACCGTTGGTTGTATAGCGACAAACCGGATGCCAAAATGATCATGCAGGTGCATGACGAGCTGGTGTTCGAGATTGCCGAAGATCATGTCGAAGACTGCGCGGCGAATATCAGAACCCTGATGTGTGCGGCTGCCGATCTTAATGTGCCGCTGATTGTCGACATAGGCATTGGAAATAATTGGGATGAAGCTCATTAACTGTTAGTTATTATTTTTCGGGATTATGGCGGTTTGTATTATAGTGGCGGCATAACTTGGGTTTACGTGACTAACAACTCCTTTTTTCTTTGCTATGTTCTACTAGTTATTATTGTTTAAGACGCACAATGCCGAACTCAAAAAACGAAAAACTCATCGTCCTCGTTGAAAAAATGCCCGCTTTCCCCAGAAGCGTTCAACAAGTTGTGCAGTTAACGTCAGACATCAATGCTTCGGCAAAAGACATTGTTCGCGTGATTGAATGCGACCCGGTCATGACCGTTAAAGTCCTTAAAGCCATTAATTCATCCTTCTACGGTCTGCCGCAAAAAGTCACCTCGGTGCAGCGCGCGGTCGTGCATATTGGCCTCAACACCATAAAGAACATAGCATTAGGCGTTGCTGCAATGGGCATGTTGAACGCCAACAACAAGGCTAATTTCAACACCTCCAATTTTCTGCTGCATTCTTTAACCACCGCGTCGATCAGTAAAATGCTTGCTGAACGCATCAGCCTGCCTTCAATAGAATGCGGCGATTGTTTTGTTGCCGGCTTATTACATGACTTCGGAAAAGTCGTGTTCGCCGAATTTATGCCCAATGAGTTTAAACTTGCACTGGAAAAAAGCAAAGAGCAACGACTGCCGCTGCATCAGACCGAACTCGAATTTATCGGTATTAGTCATACGCAAGCCGGTAAAATGCTGGCTGAAAAATGGGGCCTATCTGAAATGTTAATTGATGCCATCGCTCATCATCATAATCTCGATCATAATCAGAATGCCTTAAGGGACTGCGTTTTTGTCGCCAATCAAATCAGCAAGCACAAGCAGTTCGGTGATAGCGGCAATTCCTTGATAGCGGATTTCCCTAACCCCATTGTCGCCCGCTTTGGACAGGATCTCCCTGGCATATGCGAGGCTTTAGGGGATTTGGAAGCCATCAAAACCGAAGCTCAATCTTTTATTAACTTGTAGTGCCCGGTTTGCACCCCCGCATTACTTCCAACTTCTACATCATGCAGTCGAAGGACGATAACAATGAAATTTAAATTCTGGGGCGTTAGAGGATCCATTTCAACACCAGGCCCCAATACGCTTAAATACGGCGGTAATACCACCTGCATTGAAATCAGAACCGATGACAATGATTTGATCATTCTTGACGCCGGCACCGGCATTCACGCGCTTGCACAAAGCCTGCTGAAAGAAATGCCCGTCAATGCGCATATCTTCATTACCCATACCCACTGGGATCATATACAGGGCCTGCCCTTCTTTATCCCTATCTTCATCCCCAACAACCAGATTACAATCTACGGCGGGATTGATCCGGTCACCAACGAGACCATCAACCGCGCACTTTCCGTGCAACTGCAATACAGTTTTTTCCCAATACGGGAGGCACAGCTGAATGCCCGAATTAACTACACCACCGTCAAGCCGGGCGAACCGGTCAAAGTAGGCAGCGCCACCATCACCCCGATTGTGCTCAGCCATCCGGTATTAAACTTCGGCTACCGTATCGATTGCGACGGGCAATCCATCTTTTTTACCGGCGATTACGAACCACAGCTCAACATCTATGATCCGGAAGATGATGAATATGCTGAATTCCAAGCTTTTGTCGATGCAAAATGGAACGAAGTGGTGCTGGCCATGAAAGATGTCGATGCGTTAATTGTCGACTCATCCTATACCAGCGAAGAATATGTCTCCAAACAAGGCTGGGGGCATGGCACTTATGATTCGGGGATAAAGTTGGCCACCGCGGCAAACGCGAAGAAACTATTTTTTACCCACCATGAACCCACCCGCAGCGACGCAAGCCTTGATGCCATTTATCAAAGCCTGCTGCAAAAACACCCGGGAACCAGCTGTGAATTATTGCTAGCTCAGGAAGGTGTCGATATTTCGCTCTGATCCTGATGCTCCTGGACAACAGGATTAAACAACTGATCGAGCGCGCTATGCACCTCATCAATACCGCTCTTTTTCAACGACGAAAACAGCTGTATCGTCAACGGGAAACTGGCATCCTTTAACTCCTTTTGCACCTGCAACAAGGTCGTTTTAGCCGCGCCGTAATTCAACTTATCCGCCTTGGTCAGCAATACATGCAGCGGCAGCCCGGTATGCTCGCACCACTCTATCATCTGCCAGTCGAATTCGGTTAACGGATGGCGCACGTCCATTACCAGAATAATGCCGCATAATGACTTGCGGCTGGTTAAGTACGTTTCCATCAATTCATGCCATTTTTTCTTCACCGCTAAAGGCACTTTGGCATAGCCGTAACCCGGCAAATCGACAAATCGTTGCCGCTCATTAATTTCGAAAAAATTAAGCATCTGGGTTCTGCCCGGCGTTTTGCTAATTCGGGCCAATGCGTTTTGCCGCGTTAAGGTATTAATTGCACTGGACTTACCCGCATTTGAACGCCCGGCAAACGCCACTTCCATGCCCTGATCCGGAGGCGTGTCGCGAAGATGTGGCGAACTGTTAATAAATTTTGCTTGGGTGTAAATTGGGTTCATCGTTGTCTCGCTTAGAGTCGCTATTTAGAGTAGAATTCGGTTATGCACAGGCAGCCTTATGGGCGACCAGCCGGTCGCCCCTACGATAAATGATTAATCATTCCGAAGGGGAATTTGATGAAGAAAAAATGGCAGATACTTTCAATTTCTCTGGCGTTGACCAGTGCTACAGGTATTTTACATGCAGAGGGCGATATTAACTCAGGAAAACAAAAAGCAGAATCCTGCGCCAGCTGTCACGGCGACAACGGCAACAGCATGGTAGCAACATTTCCCAAGCTTGCACAGCAACATTCTTCCTATCTGAAACGACAGTTGCATGCATTCAAAGACGGCAGCCGCAGCGACCCGATGATGTCAGCTATGGCGCTGCCGTTAACTGATGAAGATATGGCGGACATTTCCGCATACTATGCAGCACAAAAGATTTCCGAAAATGCCATGCCGGTCTTGGCTGCTGACGATGAAGACGAAAAGCCAGCCGGTAACAAAGATATCCCAACCCTGATTGCCAAGGGCAGCGATCTGTACCGCAACGGCAACCTGACCAGCGAAGTCTCCGCCTGCATAGCCTGCCACGGTCCTTTTGGCGAAGGCAACAAACCGGCTTCATTCCCGGCATTAAAATCGCAACACGCAGATTACTTAATCAAAACGCTTACCGACTTTAAATCCGGCTCACGTAGTAATAATCCGGAAAATATCATGCACATGATTGCCAAAAAAATGACCGATGAGGAAATAAAAGCCGTTTCTTATCGCATATCGATGATGAAATAAGGTAGCCCTACAAAACCTACAGAGAATCTTAGCCATGTTAAAAAAAATCACCCAAGCCAGCTTATTAATCTTGTTGTTTTTCTGCTCGGCCTTGTTAAAAGCCGAACCGGTTGGTTATGAGACCCTGTCACCCGCCCAACCCACGCATAATCCCGACAAAATTGAAGTGATTGAGTTCTTCTGGTACGGCTGTCCACATTGCTATAGCTTTGAACCCGTGCTGGAAAAATGGGTACAAAACCTGCCTAAAAACGTTGAGTTTATCCGTCAACCCGCGGTATTCAGCGATCTTTGGGGCAAACATGCCAAAGCCTATTTTACCGCTGAAGCGCTGGGCGTAGTCGATAAAGTCCATGCCGACTTTTTCGATGCCATACAAAACAAAAAACAAAACCTTGAGACAGAAGACCAGCTGGCAAAATTCTTCGTTGAGCACAGCGTTAAAGAAGCCGACTTCCATGAGGCCTACAATTCGTTTCTGGTCGATGCCAAAATGCGCCAGGCAGCCGCCACAGCTGGCCGTTACGGCGTAACCGGCGTTCCCGCCATCATTATTAACGGCAAGTATAAAACGAATGGTCCGTTGGCCGGCTCCCATGAAAAAATGATTGAAGTTATGAATCAACTAATCCAGCAGGAAAGCAAGGCAAAATAACCGAGCCCGCTGTCGGCAGATTAACTCTTCATAAATATTTTATTATTTGGGCAATTGAGAAATCGATGCGGCAGCTTCTGACAAAGCCGTCCACTGTACAGACAATATCCTTTAATCATTGACAAGGTCTAATATGAGTTTTTTTAGTAAGGCAGCCGACCCGGATAAATGGAAAGAGAAATATTTAAATCTGCTTGATGAACAGGAACAATCAGAAGCTTCTTGCAAGAAAGCGGAAGAATCTTACAAGGAAAAAGAGGACCTGCTTTGTAAAACAATAATACGCCTGACCATCGCAACGACTGGCCTCGACCCTCTCCTGGATCCGCATCTGCTGGGTATCCGCGATCAATTAAAAAACGGCATCAACAGCCAAGCGCTTAAAGAGGAGCTTGAAAAATTCACCAATTCCGTCGCCCAGATCAAGCACGAACCACCTCAAAACCGGTCACTGGAAACTGGGCTGTTATTTGATTTCCTGCTTCAACAATATACAACTGAAAAACAACAAAGCTCGCTCAGGCGACTTAAGAAAAGAGCTGACGACAGCATGGATGCAGGCGACAGAACAACGTATGGCTCAGCTGCCGAGACCGTAAAATTCGAGACCCCCAATCAATTATTTATTGCCATACTCGAAGCCATCGAGCCTGACGAAGATACCTCTGCGGCCAATGCCATCGCCAACCACATCGATGTAGAAATTGTAAGCGGGCAATTATTGCTTTTGCTGGAAAACATCGAAATTCCCAGCATCTTTGATCAACAAGCACAAACAGCCAAACAACTGCTTGCTGCGTCTAATCGAACCCGAACCGCCGCGGCGTTTGAAACCATTTTAGATAAGTCTTTTAAACTGCTGCTTAAGATAAAACAACACAACCAATCTGAACAGCAAGACATTGATAAATTTCTCTCTCATATTACCGAGCAACTGGCTGCACTGGATGTCAGCGTGATGGGGGCCAGCACGGCAGCGATTGAATCGGCCGAGAACAGAAGCAAACTCGATCAATCCGTTTCTGAACAGATGGAAGAATTGAAGTTAAGCTCGACCAACGCCACCAAACTGGAGCCTTTGAAAGGCATCATTAACAGTCGGCTAGCGACAATTGCCAAGGAAATCCAGGAACATACCCAAAAAGAAGCTGTTCAACGCAAAAAAACCCAGCAACAACTGGATGATTTAGCTAACAAAATAAAAGACATGGAGTCGGAGTCCAGCGAGCTCAAATCAAAACTGAAAATTGCCAATAACCAGGCGTTGCGCGACTCATTAACAGGCCTACCCAATCGCAATGCCTATAACGAACGCCTGGAAGCCGAACTGGCCCGCTGGAAACGTTATCGTTCGCCACTAAGCCTCATCGTCTGGGACATTGATCATTTCAAAAGCATCAATGACAGCTATGGTCATAAAGCCGGCGATAAAGTGCTGCTGTTAATCGCCAAACAACTGTCCGATCATTCACGCTCAACCGACTTTATTTCCCGCTTTGGCGGCGAAGAATTTACCATGCTGCTGCCGAACACCGACAGCCAATCAGCGTTAACAGTAGCCAACCAACTGCGTCAAACTATCGAAAAAACGGGCTTTAATGCCAGCGGCGCCTCCGTTGCCATTACCATCTCCTGCGGCATTACCGAGTTTATCCCGAACGATACCGATGAAACCGCCTTTGAGCGTGCAGATCAGGCGCTTTATCAGGCCAAAGAGCAGGGCCGCAACCGATGCTGCATTTTATAAAGACCCAGCAAGATTTCTACCAAATCAAATCATCAGGAACCTGATATTCTGCATAAGCATCATCCACCACATCCGTGGTTTTATTTTGCTCATTAAAAACAATCACGCTAGCCGCATCGCGCTGCTGTATTTTTCTTGCCGCCTCGGCAGCCACTACTTCATAGTTTGTCCCTAGCTTTACAATAGCCAGCCGTCCTTCGGCAATCTGGTCGCGCATCGCCTCCGAAACATACAGCCGCTTGACCTTGTTGTTATCGGTAAAGTTGTAGGCCAGTCCCTCGGCATCCCTCGGCAAGCGGTTTAACTCAATAATCTGTTTTATTTGAGCCGCCAGCTGTTTTTGCTCTTCCTGCTGCTGGCGCAGCTGGTTAAGCTCTCTGTCCCTTTCAATTTTTTCAGCCTGCGCTTTTTGCGCCAGCTCTTTGGCCTCGTCAACCACCTCAACCCCATTTTTCCGCTGCTGCTGGGCTTGCTTGCGCTTGTCGGATTTGACGCTTTTGGCCTTAGCGGCGCTGACTAAGCCGGATTTTAACAATTGCTCTTGCAGTGATAATTTTGCCATAACTATTCCACCGTAACCGACTTCGCAAGGTTCCTGGGCTGATCAACATCCGTGCCCTTTAAAACGGCAACATGATAAGCCAGCAGCTGCAACGGAATGGTATACACGATCGGTGAAATCTCATTGCCAACCTGGGGGACTTTTACGATCTGTACATTTTGATCATTGGCCGCGGCTAATGTCTCGTCCATAAAAACAATCAGCTGACCGCCTCGGGCGCTGACTTCCTGCATATTTGATTTAAGCTTTTCCAGCAGACTGTTGTTCGGTGCGACGGTCACCACCGGCATGTCGGCGTCGATTAATGCCAGGGGACCGTGTTTTAGCTCACCTGCCGGATAGGCCTCGGCATGAATATAAGAAATCTCCTTTAATTTCAAAGCGCCTTCCATCGCTATCGGATAGTGGGTGCCGCGCCCTAAAAACAAGGCATGCTGCTTTTCGGCAAACTGCTCGGACAAAGCTTTTATTTCATCATCCAACTTCAATACTTGTTCAATTTTTCCCGGCAATCTAAATAATTCCGAGGTGATTTTTTGCTCGACTATTTCGGTCATGTGAAAGCGCCTGCCGATCGCAATGACCAGCAACATGAAGGTTGTCAGTTGCGTAGTGAAGGCTTTGGTCGATGCGACGCCAATCTCTGGGCCGGCGCGGGTCATTAACACCAAATCGGATTCCCTAACCAATGAACTTTCCGGCACGTTGCAGATGGCTAATGAATATTTAGCACCCAGCTTCTTGGCTTCCAGCAATGCCGCCAGGGTATCGGCTGTTTCTCCGGATTGCGATATGGTGACGATCAGCGTGTCAGGATCTAATACAGGACTTCTGTAACGGAACTCACTGGCAACTTCGATGTTGCACGGAATGCGAGCTAGCTCTTCAAACCAGTATCGCGCCACTAACCCGGCATGGTAACTGGTGCCGCAGGCTAAAATCTGGATGGCTTTTATGTTATCAAACACTTCTGAGGCATTATGACCGAACGCGCTTTCCTGCAAACGATTATTGATAAACCGGCCTTCCAGGGCTTGCGAAATGGCAAAAGGCTGCTCATAAATTTCTTTTAACATGTAATGGCGATACTCGCCTTTATCCACAGAATCGGCTGTCAACTGGCTTTCTATGATCGGGCGACTGACTGCCTGGTCATGCTGGTCATAAATAACCAGCTTGTTGATACTGATCGCCGCGATATCGCCTTCTTCCAGAAAAATAAAGCGCTGCGTAACCGGGAGTAATGCCGCCACGTCCGAAGCGATAAAATATTCGCCTATGCCGACGCCGATAACCAGCGGACTGCCTTTTCTACAGGCAATCAGCGTATCGGGATTGTCAACGCTCATGATCCCCAAAGCATAGGCGCCATCGAGTTTTTTGATAGTCTTTTTAACGGCGCTGAGCAATCCATCGCTAGACTCCAACGCGTGGTGTATCTCATGCGCAATCACTTCGGTATCGGTTTCCGACGTGAACTCGTAGCCCAGTTGCTGCTGGACTTCCCTTAAATGCTCATGGTTTTCAATAATGCCGTTGTGCACTACCGCCACTTTATGCCGGCAAATATGCGGATGCGCATTTGCGGTGCTGGGCTTGCCGTGGGTAGCCCAGCGGGTATGCGCTATGCCGATATGACCTGAAATGGGATCGGCCTCCAGCAGCGCTTCCAAGCCTTTGACCTTGCCCAGCTCTCGCTTCCGGTAGATTTGCTGATTGTTGATAACCGCCAGTCCCGCCGAATCGTATCCGCGATATTCCAGTCGCTTCAAGCCCTCCAGTAAAATGGGCACTACATTTCGTTGCGCGATGCCGCCTACAATTCCACACATGTCATTTCTCCTGCTTAGCGGGGCGTTGCCATCCGGCAAGGGATATTTGTTTGGCCCGGCTTAATGTCAGCTGGTTCTCAGGGCTGTCTTTAGTAATCGTTGAGCCGGCACCAATCGTGGCGTTTTTGCCTATCGTAACCGGGGCGACCAGTTGGCTATTCGAGCCGATAAAAGCGCCGTCTTCAATAACGGTCCTGAACTTATTCACGCCATCATAATTGCAGGTAATGGTTCCTGCACCGATATTCACCTTGCTGCCCACTGTCGTATCGCCGATATAACTTAAATGGTTTATCTTGCTGCCCGCCGCTACCGATGATTTCTTAATTTCTACAAAATTGCCGATATGGACATCGTTAGCCAAAACACTTTCCGGCCTGAGTCTGGCATAAGGGCCGATCCGGCTGCCTTGCCCTATAACCGCATCTTCGATGATACAGTTTGCAAGAATTTCTACATTATCGCCAATGACCGAGTTTTTTATATTAGTATTGGCACCTATTTTGACATTGCTGCCGATGCTGTTTTTTCCTTCCAAGATCACATTAATATCGATTTCTATATCTTGGCCGAGGCTTTCAATCGTACCTCGTTGATCAAAGCGCATCGGGTCATTTAAGGTGACGCCCTGTTCCATCAGGCTATAGGCTTGCTCTTGCTGATAGACACGCTCCAGGTGGCTTAGCTGTATCCGGTTGTTAACGCCCAGCACTTCATCTTCGGTTTCCGGCTGGCTGGTAACAATGTCGATTTGATCGGCAACCGCCATTTCAATCACATCGGTCAGATAGTATTCGCCTTGGGCATTGCTGTTATTTAACCGACTCAGCCATTGTTTGAGTTGCTTGCCCTGAACCGCCATGATGCCGGTATTGATTTCATTGATCAGTTTGTCGGCATCTGCCGCATCTTTTTCTTCGACGATTTTTGTGACCTGCCCGGAAGCATTTCTGACTATTCTGCCGTAGCCCGAAGGATCGGCAAGGTTCACGGTCAGCAAAGCCAGAGACTGCTCATTGACGCTGGCTAACAGCGATTTGACGGTAGTCAACTTCAACAATGGCACATCGCCGTACAGGATCAGAACGGTATCGGCATCGGCAATTTGATCGCTGACTTGCTGGACGGCGTGACCCGTGCCTAACTGCTGCTTTTGTTCCACCCAATCGGCATCCAGGTCTTTCAAAGTGCTTGTAACCAGTTCGGAACCGTGGCCGACGACGATCTTGATGACGTTGTTTTCCAACTGCTTGGCCGTATCGTAGACATGTTTCAGCAAGGGCCTGTTGGCAATTTTGTGTAAAATCTTAGGCAGCTCCGAACGCATCCGCGTTCCCTTGCCCGCAGCCAGAATAATGGTCGTTATTTTCATTTGATCTTCCTTTAAACCAAAAAAGCCCGATAGCGCATTAACACGTTACCGGGCTTTCTAAAAGGGTTATGATGGGTCGCGCAATATTCCCACTACCCGCCGCGTTTTCTAAGTCTATCCAAGGTTCTTAATTGCATGATGGCATCCTGCAATTGCGCCTGAGCTGTTGCAAAATCTATTTTGCCCGACTTATCCGCCAATGCCTCTTCAGCCCTGGCCTTGGCTTCAATTGCCGCTGCCTCATCAATATCTTTCGCTCTTATCGCCGTGTCAGCCAGGATGGTAATCATATGCGGTTGAATTTCCAGCATACCGCCTGACACATAGAACGGATAAATTTCTTTATCACTGACTTTTACCCGGACTTCGCCGGGCTTAAGTCTTGATATTAATGGTGCATGCCGCGGTGAAATCCCCACTTCGCCAAGTTCGGCGGGAGCAAATACCATTTCCGCTAATCCGGAAAATATTTCCTTTTCTGCACTAACGATGTCTACATGTACGGTCATGGTCATGATTATTACCTACAAGTTTTATTTCATGCCTTTTGCTTTCTCAAGCGCTTCGTCTATGGTTCCTACCATATAAAAAGCCTGCTCAGGAATCGCATCGTATTCACCGTCGATAATGCCCTTGAAGCCGGCAATGGTATCTTTCAGCGACACGTACTTGCCGGGAGAACCGGTAAATACTTCCGCAACGAAGAAAGGCTGGGACAGGAAACGCTGCATTTTACGCGCTCTTGATACGGTTAATTTATCTTCTTCAGATAATTCGTCCATACCTAAGATAGCGATAATATCGCGCAATTCCTTGTAGCGTTGCAAGATGCCCTGTACTTTACGGGCAACGTCATAATGTTCTTGTCCGATAACCAATGGATCCAGCTGACGGCTGGTAGAATCCAGCGGGTCAATCGCAGGATAAATACCCAATTCGGCAATTTGACGCGACAATACAACGGTCGCATCCAAATGCGCAAACGTGGTTGCGGGCGATGGATCAGTCAAGTCATCCGCTGGTACGTATACCGCTTGGATAGAGGTAATGGAACCGGTCTTGGTTGAAGTAATACGCTCTTGCAATACACCCATTTCTTCTGCCAGTGTTGGCTGATAACCCACCGCAGAAGGCATACGGCCTAGCAGCGCAGATACTTCGGTACCCGCCAAGGTATAACGGTAGATGTTGTCAACGAAGAATAGTACGTCGCGGCCTTCATCGCGGAAATATTCCGCCATGGTTAAACCGGTTAACGCAACGCGCAATCTGTTTCCTGGCGGCTCGTTCATCTGGCCGTAAACCAGCGATACTTTGTCGATTACGTTTGAATCGGTCATTTCGTGATAGAAGTCATTTCCTTCACGAGTACGCTCGCCCACACCGGCAAACACTGAGTAACCACTGTGCTCAATCGCGATATTACGGATCAGTTCCATCATGTTAACGGTCTTGCCCACACCGGCACCACCGAACAAGCCGACTTTACCGCCCTTGGTAAACGGGCAGACCAAATCGATAACCTTGATGCCGGTTTCCAGCAACTCAGATGCCGCAGCCTGTTCAGCATAGCTAGGCGCTTCGCGATGGATGCCCCATTTTACTTTTTCGCCGATTGGGCCTTTTTCGTCGATAGGCTCGCCCAGCACATTCATAATGCGGCCTAAGGTTTCCTGGCCGACTGGTACCGCAATAGCCGCATTGGTATTACTGACGTCCAAGCCTCGGCTTAAACCATCGGTAGAACCCATCGCAATCGTCCTGACCACGCCATCGCCTAATTGCTGCTGAACTTCCAGCACCAAGCCTTTGCCTTGTACATTTAAGGCATCATATACTTTGGGCAGGTCTGCACGTGAAAATTCCACGTCAACGACCGCGCCGATAATCTGAACGATTTTACCCGAACTCATTGAGTTGTCCTCTTGTGTTGTGTCATTTTAACTTGGGCTTAAACAGCTGCGGCACCGGCAACAATTTCTGAAATTTCCTGAGTAATAGCGGCTTGTCGGGCTTTGTTATAGACCAGCTGTAACTCGCTGATAATATTTCCGGCATTATCCGAAGCACTCTTCATCGCCACCATTCTGGCAGCTTGCTCACAGGCATTATTTTCAACCAATCCCTGATAGACGATAGACTCGATATACCGGGTTAACAAATGGTCCAAAACTTCTTTCGCATCAGGCTCATAGATATAATCCCAATGAGCGTTTAGGCTCTCATCAAGCTCGCCGGCCACGACCGGCAGTAATTTTTCGATGGTTGGCTTCTGGGTCATGGTATTTACGAATTCATTGTATACAACATGCAACTCGTCAATTCTACCTTCCGCATAAGCATCCAACATGATTTTAATGATGCCGATAATGTCATGCTGATGTGGCGTGTCGCCCAACTTAGAAACATGCCCGACCAGATTTGTTTTCAGATTGCCGAAAAAACCGAACGCCTTGGTGCCTACAGTACAAATATCCACTTCAATATTTGCTTTTTCCCATTGCGTCATTTGAGTTAAGATTTTTCTGAATAAATTCGAATTCAACCCTCCACACAAACCTCTGTCAGAACTTATTACAATAATGCCGACTCGCTTAACCGGACGTTCAACAAGAAAAGAATGCTTATACTCCGGATTGGCATGAGCCAGATGTTTGATAATCTGGCCAATCTTTATAGAGTATGGGCGTGTTGCCATCATTCTGTCTTTTGTTTTACGCATTTTACTCGCGGCAACCATTTCCATTGCTCGGGTAATTTTTTGAGTATTTTTAATACTCCCGATCTTGCTGCGTATTTCTTTACCAACAGCCATCTTAAGACCCTTTTACCAGCTATGAGTTTTGACGAAAGTTTGGATTGCAGTCAGCATACCCTTTCTTATGTCATCACTAAAATCGCCAGTTGCATTAATATTGTTCATCAATTCAGAATGCTCTGACGTCATGTACGACTGTAAGGCGGCCTCAAAAGCAAGTACCTTGTTAACTTCTATGCCATCAAGGAAACCTTCATTAGCAGCAAACAAGGAAACCGCCATTTGCGCTACCGACATGGGTGAATACTGATTCTGCTTCATCAATTCGGTTACACGTTGACCGCGTTCAATTTGCTTGCGAGTGTTTTCATCCAAGTCGGATGCAAACTGGGCGAAAGCTGCCAACTCGCGGTATTGCGCCAAATCAAGGCGTGTACCGCCACCCAATTTCTTGATAATCTTGGTTTGAGCCGCACCGCCTACACGAGATACCGATAAACCAGCATTCACCGCGGGGCGTATACCTGAGTTAAACAAGTTACTTTCTAAAAAGATTTGACCATCGGTAATAGAAATTACGTTAGTCGGTACGAAAGCCGATACGTCACCACCTTGGGTTTCAATAATAGGCAGAGCGGTCAATGACCCTGTTTTGCCTTTTACTTTGCCGCCGGTCAATTTCTCAACTTCTGCCGCATTAATGCGTGATGCTCTCTCCAATAAACGGGAATGCAAATAGAAAACGTCCCCTGGATACGCTTCGCGGCCTGGCGGACGACGCAACAATAGGGAAATCTGGCGGTAAGCCCAAGCTTGCTTAGTCAAGTCGTCATAAATGATCAGTGCATCTTCGCCGCGATCCCTGAAATACTCACCCATTGAGCAACCGGTATATGGCGCGATAAATTGCAGCGCTGCCGATTCAGATGCCGATGCAGAGACCACAATCGTGTGAGCCATTGCACCATGCTCTTCAAGCTTACGTACTACGTTAGCAATCGATGATCGTTTTTGGCCGATAGCAACATAGATACATTTAATACCTGTGCCTTTTTGATTGATGATCGCATCAACCGCGATAGCTGTTTTGCCGGTTTGTCTGTCGCCGATGATCAATTCGCGTTGACCGCGGCCTACCGGAATCATCGCATCAATAGATTTCAAACCCAATTGCACAGGCTGATCAACCGATTGACGAGCAATTACACCGGGAGCAATCTTTTCAATCGGTGAAGTGTGTTTTGTTTCAATCGCGCCCTTGCCGTCGATAGGATTGCCCAGCGCGTCAACAACGCGGCCCAACAATGCTTCGCCGACAGGTACTTCAAGAATTTTTCCGGTACATTTTACGGTGTCGCCTTCAGAGATGTGCTGGTATGAACCTAATACCACCACACCCACGGAATCTCTTTCCAGGTTAAGCGCCATACCAAAGGTGTTGCCGGGGAATTCCAGCATCTCGCCTTGCATCGCTTCCGAAAGGCCGTGTACGCGAACAATACCGTCAGTCACACTGACCACGGTACCTTCTGTATGAGACTCGGCACTCAGGTCGAAGTTTTCGATCTTCTTTTTAATCAGATCACTTATTTCAGATGGGTTTAATTGCATATTCTGTTTCTCGCTCTGGTTTAGAGTCGTTTTGCTAGTTGTTGAAGCTGGCCTTTAACGGATCCGTCAATCACTCTGTCGCCTGCACGTACCAGTACGCCGCCGATTAATGATTTATCCACGGTCACATTCATATGGACTTTTTTGCTTAGCGTTTTTTCCAGCGTTGAAGTAAAACTTTGCTTTTCTTCTTTGGAGAAAGCATAAGCCGTAGCCACTTCAACATCGACATAACCTTCACTTTCCGCCTTTAGGACTTCAAATAGCTCCGCAATAGTCGGTGCCAAGGTCAGCCGATTGTTTTGAACCAGTAATTTCAGAAAATTCGCACCTTCTTCATCTACCTGCCCCTGGCAAATATCAAGTATCAGCGCAGATAACCGCTCCTTACTTACTTTCGGATTATTCACTGCGGCAGAAATTTCTTTATCATTCAGGACAACCGAGATAAACGCCAAACTTTTCGACCACTTTTCAGTCGTACCGGTCTCCAAGGATCGCTTGAACACCGCCGCTGCATAAGGCCTTGCCAATGTTGCCAGTTCGCTCATTACGCTTAACCCAATTGTTTAGAGATTTTGCTCAGGATGTCCTGATGCTTGGTTTTGTCGATTTCCGCACTCAGAATCTGTTCCGCTGCCCGCAAAGCCAAGGCCGACACTTCTTTACGCAAACTCTCTTTAGCCTGTTGTTTCTCTTGCTCAATTTGCGCCTTTGCCACAAGAATCAAACGCTCGCCTTCTTTCTTGGCGGTGTCTTTTGATGCTTCGACAAGTTCATTAGCACGTTTTTGAGCCAGATTCACAATCTCCGAAGACTGTTCTTTGGCTTCTTTTAAAACACCTTTGGCTTTTTTCTCGGCCAATTGCATTTGTTCCTGACCTTTTTCAGCCGCAGCCAAACCGTCAGCAATTTTCTTTTTACGTTCTTCTAAAGAGTCAAATAAAGGCGGCCAGATGTACTTCATGGTAAACCATACCAGAAGTGCAAAGGTTATCATTTGCCCAATCAGAGTAGCATTGATACTCACGATGCGTTCCTCTTGTTGCTAGTAAAGTTAAACAGCTTATTAACCCGCTGCCGCAGCTTGTACAGCAGACAGGAATGGGTTAGCAAAAGTAAAGAACAGCGCCAAACCAACACCGATCATAGTTACCGCGTCTAACAGACCTGCAACAACAAACATTTTTACTTGCAGCATAGGCACCATTTCAGGTTGACGAGCCGCACCTTCCAGGAATTTTCCGCCTAACAGACCGAAGCCTATCGCTGTTCCTAAAGCGCCCATACCCAGAACCAGACCTACTGCGATAGCAGTCATGCCTTGTACGTCAGCAATTAATTTTGCAATTTCCATGAAACCTCCAAACGGTTAATTAAATATAAAAAAAGTTAAAAAAATCTTTAATGATCTTCGTGCGCCATGCTCAGGTAAACAATGGTCAACACCATGAATATGAATGCCTGTAGCGTGATAATTAAAATATGGAAAACCGCCCAAGGGAAACTCAGCACCGGCTGGATATACCAAGGCAATAAAGCGATCAAAATAAAGATCAACTCACCAGCATACAGGTTTCCGAACAAACGAAGCGCCAATGAAATCGGCTTGGCAATTTCTTCTACTAATTTCAGCAGCAGATTGAACGGTAACAACCAGGGACCGAACGGCTGAAACATCAGCTCCTTGGCAAAACCCCAAGGGCCTTTTACCTTGATGCTGTAGAAAATAATCAAACAGAAAACGGAGATGGACATTGCAAATGTTGCATTTAAATCCGTACTCGGCACGACGCGCAGGTATTCAATACCCATTAACGAGCCGATTAACGGCAATATGTCGACCGGAAACAAGTCCATGAAGTTCCACAGGAATACCCAGCAAAAGATGGTCAGGGCCAGTGGAGCAATTAATTTATTCTTGCCGTGAAAGCTGTCTTTAACCTGAGTATCGACAAACTCAATCAGCATTTCTGCAAAATTTTGTACTAAGCCCGGAACGCCCGCCGTCGCTTTTTCTGCCGCCATTTTAAAAAACCAGACGAACAAAGCGCCCAAGACCGCTGAAAAAAACAAGGTATCCAGGTTCAACGTCCAGAACCCTTCGCCGACGGACAGCGAAGTCAAATGGTGGATAATATAACCGGTTGCACCTTCGGCATGAGCTTCGGTAGCCATCGTTCCTCTCTAAATATTAAAAGTGTCAGCGCATCAGCAGCGCAAACCAAAAAACCGATAAAGCTGCTATATATACGGCCAGCAGCGGTAATATTTCTATGTTTGGAAGTTGAAAAATCATAAAGAACAGCGCGGCCGTCAACAATAACTTGCCTGATTCCCCGGCATAAAAAGATCGTACAATCTTTCTTGCTTCCTGCCCTGAGGATCGATGTACCCGCAATGCAAAATACAGATTCGGAATAAACGCCGCCGCCCCGCCCAAAGCCGCCGACAAGGCATAAGGTCGCCCCCCAGTCAGCGCAAATCCAGCTGTCATTATTATTATCATAAGAATTTGATAACTTATGATTTTACTGACAGTAGAGCGCTTTCTATCTATCACACCCAACTCCATACACAACAGCTCAAGGATTATAGCTAGCGGCCTCCATTAAATCAAGGAAGATTAAATTCAGACCGCGCCATTTATAGCGCTACATTTATCGGCACATGACTTATCGCGTTATCCAATCTGCTCAAGAATCCCATCCAACTCTTCCAGACTGGAATAGGCGATGACCAGCTTTCCGGCGCCGTTTTCTTTATGCTCAATCAGCACTTTTGCGCCCAGTTTTGCGGTCAAGTCTTCCTGCAATCGCAGGGTGTCTTTGTCTATTTCCTTAGGCTTGGTTATTTTGGGCTCGGCCTGACTGTCTTTCACCAGACGTTCCGCAGCCCTGACCGTTAAACCTTCCTTGACGATCTTGTTGGCCGCAGCCACCTGCTTTGGACCGTCCAACGACAACAATGCTCGTGCATGGCCCATTTCCAGCTGCCGGGTGACCAATAGTTTTTTCACGTCAGGGTGCAAATCGATCAATCTTAATAAGTTAGTCACCGTAACGCGCGACTTGCCGACCGCATCGGCAACTTGCTGATGAGTCATTTCAAATTCGTCCAACAGTCGCCTTAACGCTTCCGCTTCTTCCAAAGGATTCAGGTCTTCCCGCTGGATATTTTCAATCAGCGCTATCGCCATGGCGGTGCGGTCGTCTATGTCCTTGATGACCACCGGCACCTGTTGCAATCCGGCCAATTGCGCGGCGCGCCAGCGACGCTCCCCGGCAATAATCTCATATTTTTCCAGGCCGATTTTTCGCACCACGACCGGCTGGATGATGCCTTGCGCCTTGATAGAGTCGGCCAGCTCTTGCAATTTCTCAGGGTTCATGTCTTTTCGTGGCTGATACTTGCCCCGCTGCATATGTTCAATCGGCAGAGTTTGCAGCTGATGACCTTCTCCGGCTTCTCCTTGATCGACCTTATCGGAAACATTACCCAATAAAGCGTCCAATCCTCGATTTAATCCGCGTTTTTTTACAGCCATAACTTTCAATTTTCTCTTTTGCTAGTTCCCAAGCCCCAGCTTGGGAATTCGGTTATGGAAGCTCTAGCTTCCCGTTTCGCGAAGCTACAACTGCACGGATGCAGGAGGTAAAGCAACGCAGGAGCAGTTGCCGAAAGCTTCGTCAACTGGGGTTCCCAAGCCGGAACTTGGGAACCAGCGTAAATGTCATTACGCCGATTTACGACAAATCATCGCCAAGCTCATCCAACAATTTTTTTAAACTCTCCGCCTCTTCCAACAAAGCATGATGCTCTTTCTGAACGCTTTTAAAAAATGCCACCACCATTGCCGTTTGTTTGTCCGCTTCCGCGCCAACCGCAGGCTGCGTTTCGCCCTGCCGCGCATCTTTGACCGGCTGATGTTTCTCCTCATTAGCGGAATCATCAGCCAACAAGGCCTCAAGCCCCCGACCTAATCCACGTTTTTTTGGATTCATGCGCTATTTTGTTTTTCTTTTCTGATCATTTCGCCCGCCAAGGCAATATAGGCCACAGAACCCCGCGAGGCTCTATCGTAGCTCAACACCGGCAAACCATGGCTCGGAGCTTCAGCCAGACGAATGTTTCTTGGCACGCAAGTCCTGAACACTTTATCTCCGAAATAGCGGATCAGCTGCTCCGAGACATCCTTGGTCAACCGGTTCCTGTCGTCAAACATGGTGCGTAAAATGCCTTCCAGGTGCAGGCCGGGATTGACAGTGTCCTGAATGTTTTTCAGCGTACTCATCAGCGCCGACAAGCCCTCAAGCGCATAGTATTCGCATTGCATCGGCACCAATACGCTGTTGGCTGCGACCATCGCATTCAAGGTCAGCATGTTCAATGAGGGAGGGCAATCGATCAGGATGTAATCGTAATCCGGCTTGATCGGGATCAACGCATCGGCCAGCCGCCGCTCGCGATGATCGGCCTGCATCAGCTGCACTTCGGCCGCCGTCAGATCGCCATTGCCTGGAATCACCGAAAAACCGATGTCCGGCAGTTTAATGACCGCTTCCGAAGCAGGCACATCTTCCATCAGCAAATCGTAGCTGGAATATTTGACCTCCTGCTTATCGATGCCGCAGCCCATCGCCGCATTGCCCTGGGGATCGAGATCCACCAGCAATACGCGCCGGTTAGCCGCAGCCAGTGAGGCCGCCAGATTGACGCTGGTTGTAGTTTTTCCTACACCACCTTTTTGATTGGTTACGGCAATTACTTTTCCCACTTACCTTACCTCGGCCTGTTCAGGCGACTGTATTCGCACCAGACATCGTTCAACATCAGATCCCGGCACGCTAACCGATATGACAGATTTTTTTGCTATAATCTCTGCCAATTCCGCATCCGGAGTCTGCCCCTTCATTGCCAGCAACACGCCATCCTGAGCCAGCAAATGCGCGGTCAGCCTAACTATATCGGGCAAGCCGGCAAATGCCCGAGTCAGAACCGCATCAAACGCTTTTTCTGGATGATAATTTTCTACGCGACTATGGATAACATCCACGTTTTTAAGCTTCAATTCCAACACGACCTGCTGCACAAACCGGGTTTTCTTGGCATTGCTGTCGAGCAGGGTAAAGCTGATTTCCGGCAAACAGATCGCCAACGGAATGCCCGGCAAACCCGCACCGGTGCCTATATCGATGACCCGTTGGCCTTCAATATGGGGAACAATCGCCAGGCTGTCCAGTATATGCAGCCTTGCCATCTCCTCCCGGTCCCGTATCGCGGTCAGATTATAAGCTTTATTCCATTTTTCAATCAGTTTAATAAAATCAAGCAACTGCTCGACCTGATGGTCAGTGACGTTTAAATTTAACGATGCTATCCCGGAGACCAGGATTTTTCGACAGGCTTCCATCAGGCGCTTTTCTTCTTTAGATAAACCAGCAACAGGGAAATTGCGGCGGGCGTAATACCAGGGATACGCGACGCTTGTCCCAGGGTTTCAGGCCGCTGTTTTTTGAGCTTTTCACTCACTTCATTGGACAGACCGGGCACGCCGCTGTAATCAATCACTTCAGGCAAGCGCAGGTGATCATAGCGCAAAGCTTTGTCTATCTCGGTTTGCTGCCTGTCGATATAGCCTGCATATTTGGCTTGAATTTCGACCTGTTCGGCCACCTGCGGATCGATCTCCTCAGCACCGCCCATAAACGACAGCAGCTGCTGAACGTCGACTTCCGGGCGGCGCAGCAAATCCATTAAATTGGCTTCCCGCATTAACGGCTTGCCCCAATATTGCTCGACTTGAACAGCTTCTTCCGTTTCGGTCCTGACCCATTTCTTTTTCAGGTCGTCCTGCAATTGGGAAACCGCC